>Ga0209931_1000004_pt1 | contig 133797 bp, 121 predicted proteins | sample SalPonR1_B_D1_MG_FD_185697 | JGI IMG/M metagenome (GOLD analysis project Ga0209931, IMG submission 185697) | Salt pond soil microbial communities from South San Francisco under conditions of wetland restoration - Salt Pond MetaG R1_B_D1_MG... ...
AATAACCGTTTGTGGTGGTGCCAACGAAGCCTGCCCGGCATTTATGGGAAAAGTAAAGCATCGATTACACATGGGTTTCGAAGACCCGTCGGAAGCTACCGGAACAGATGAATACATATGGAACGAGTTTCGAAAAACCCTTGATGGCATTAAAGAAGCATTCTATAAATTATATATCGACGAAATAAAACCCAAAATAAAAAATTAATTATGGCACAAAAAAAACAGATCGGATTTTTTGAGAAGTATTTAACCCTCTGGGTAGCTTTGGGAATCCTTGCCGGCATTGGCCTTGGCTGGTTCTTTGGCGATTCAATCGAAGTAATCAGCAGCCTTGAGTTTGCCAAAGTAAATATTCCTGTCGCTGTATTGATTTGGTTAATGATTTACCCCATGATGCTCCAGGTTGATTTTACCAGTATTAAAAAAATTGGAAAAAAACCCCGCGGAGTGGTATGGACGTTGATTATTAACTGGGCAATAAAGCCCTTTTCCATGGCCTTTTTTGCCTGGGTATTTTTCTCCAAAATTTATGCTGCATGGATTGACCCGGCACTGGCAGGCGAATACATTGCCGGCGCCATTATACTGGGAGCGGCTCCCTGTACCGCGATGGTTTTTGTATGGAGCTACCTTACCGATGGCGACCCCAACTACACTTTGGTGCAGGTTTCGATAAACGACCTGATTATTTTGGTTGCTTTTGTGCCCATTGTGGGATTATTGCTCGGGATTACCAATATCAGCATCCCATACGATACCTTGGTAGCCAGTATTATTGTTTTTGTGGTGATTCCGCTGGTAGCCGGCGTAATTACCCAGCGATTGATGATACGACGGCGCGGGAAAGAATGGTTCAAAAAAGTATTTTTGCCCAGACTAAAGCCCGTAAGTATTATAGCCCTATTAATTACCCTGGTGCTGCTGTTTGCTTTTCAGGGACAAAATATACTGAATAATCCTTTTATCATTTTGCTGGCTGCAGTGCCATTGGTTATCCAGACCTACTTTATCTTTTTTCTGGCCTGGTTTGGCGGTAAAAAACTAAAGCTGCCACACCAGGTATGTGCTCCGGCAGCCATGATTGGTGCCAGCAATTTTTTCGAACTGGCTGTAGCTGTGGCTATTGCTCTTTTCGGCTTAAACTCACCGGCTGCATTGGTAACCGTTGTTGGTGTCCTGGTGGAAGTACCCGTAATGTTATCGCTGGTGGCGCTGGCGAATAAGTGGAAGTATTAGAGATGCTAAGAAATAAAAAAACAAAAGAGGTAAAATCCTTTAGGCTAGGAGGGTGTCCAAAAAGCTTTGAAAACGTCATTCCGAACGCCGTGCCTGCCGGTTTATGTGCCGAGGGATGCAGGCAGGAGTGGCTAAAGCCGAAAGGGTCAAATCGATATATTTACTCATATTTTTATTCTATTTTTATACTACCTGACCCCTCTGCCTTCGGCATCTCCCCTTTTTAGGGGAGAAAGCTTTGCTAATGTTTTACTGCTGTAATATAATGTGTAGCAGTTCTACTAATCAAAGCTGCTTTCCCTTGTAAGGGAAAGTGGCTACAGCCGAAAGGGTCAAAATCGACAAAATAAATTTTTCCTTTGCTAATCCTTTGTTAAAATTTGTTTTTATCATAGAATTCGGCAGGCAAGGGCACGAAGGTGCTAAGATTTCTTATCTTTTTGAGATTATAATAAATTACAAACTGCCGGGAAAGCAGCAAAACACTTGCCTGCGGCAGTCAGGTTTGCTGCTTTACTTTTCTTTTTAATATAAATTCTGCTTATTGGGGGTTTATAAAAAATGCAACCCCTGCCAAAAAATTCAGCAGGAGTTGCAGAGTGTATGTTTATGTAAGCGGATTAGCCTAGCTCAACAGAAACAGGGGTAATATTCTGGATATTGTCGCTAACCGGACATCTTGACTCTACAACATGAAGCCATTTTTCAAGCGTTGCTTCGTCGGCATTACACGTAGGAATCATCTTAACCACAATATTTTTGTAACCGGCCCTATCCTGATCACTTTTACCAAAAAGCCTGGCTGGGTTAAGGTTACCGCTGATATCGATTTTAAGATCTTCCAGCTCAAATCCCATCTCGCTGGCTACTAGGTTACCCATTACGTTTAGGCATCCGGCAAAAGCAGCCAAAACGTACTCTACAGGGTTTGCCGCTGAATTGGTTCCGCCCAAATCTTCGGGTTCATCAACAATAATTTCAAAATTACGTGCTTTAACAATCGTTTTTGCAGCGTTTGCCTTTTGAGCCTGGATTCTAAATTTCAAGTCTGACATAATATTTAATTTTTTAGTTATACAATCATTTAATTCTCTTCACCCTGCAAAGATATCTGTTAATGAAATAACAAACGATAAAAGTGACCTTGGGAATCACTGGAAAAAAAATGTAGTTTTATGTTTAAAAAAGTGTAATATTGCTTTTTATCAGAAACTTATCAATGGCTTACAATATGGAAAGCAAACATAAAACCTGGTACGATTATCTAACCGAGGAACAGCACAAGCTGCTAATCGACAACTCACATCTTGTTAACTTTAACAAGGGAGAAATCATTATTAAGCAGGGCATTGCTGCAAACCATATTCTATTTCTCGAGCAGGGAATGGTTAAGCTAATGGTTGAGGACGAGAAGCGCTCAACCGCATGCAAAATCCTTTCTGACAATACATTTATAGGGTTGATGTGTACTTTTGTAAAGCGTAGCTTCGATTTTTCGGCCGTGGCCATTACCCCATCCCAAGTGAGACAGATTAATCGAAGTGATTTTGAGGAAGTGATCCGTAGCAATGGAGATTTTGCTGTTTATATTATGCAGCAAATGTCGCTAATGACCAGTAAAGTGGTACATGACCTTATTCACCTGAGTCATAAGAATGCCGACGGGGCCATATGTACCGTGCTGATTGATTTATCCTCAGTATTCAATAGTCATACCTTTCAAATGCCTTTTTCGCGTGTTGAGCTGGCCAATATCGTGGGTTACTCGAAGGAAAGTGTCATTAGCTGTCTTTCTTCGTTACAAAGGGATGGGGTGATTATTGCCTCGGGCAAATCCATCGAGATTCTGGATAGCAAGCGTTTGGAAATCATTAGCCGGCTGGGCTGATTATTTACCATTACTTATTCCCTCCAAAGCATTTGTTCGTTTTATTTACCCATTAACAATATTAAACAAAACCGAAGGCAAAAATTTAGCCATTAAAAAATGGAGAGAATGTCTGCGCCAACTGAAATAATCCTTAATCATTTAAAAAATGTAACCGTTTCTACCCCGAAGCAGCAATAATTGGCACAAACACAGCAACCAAAACAAGCACGGTGGATTGCCAGTAATAGTTGGTTACATACAAGCCGGTTAACAGGAGTAAATCGTCATCGGTGGCGGCCTCAATCTGCCCGCCGGTTGATGTTCCTTTATACGTAATGTGCCCTTTACCGTTCCCGGATATACTCCATCGGGTGTTCCAGACATTTTGATATTTCCAGGTATACTTTCGTCCGTTTAGGGTTACCTGCGCTTTGGTCATCCAGCTGTTATAGGCTATTTCACCTACCACGGAATGGTCCGAATGGTCAATTATTTCGGTATGTTGCTTAAAGAATCCTTTGGTTCTGAAGGTATAACGTTTCCCATTAATCTCTCCGACGGCAGACTGGAAAAATATTTTGTTTTTCAATTCGCCTGTTTGTTGATTATGGGAAAAAAACCGGTACGTGTCCGAAAAAATTCCTTTTTTCCAATGATAACTGTTGTGCATAAAGGCCTTTTATTTTTATTTAAACCCGGAAAAGCAAAAATAAGGGACAACCCATCGTTTCCCCTTAGCATCCCTAAATTTATAAAAAATATTTCAAACCGTACCTATCGCTTTCCATTAAAGGCAGGGCATCCATCTTACCTTTATGCGAAGCAAATGACTCATTGCACCCAATCATGGATATCGGGCGGGGATTCAATCATCGGGTTAAAATTTATCGAAAAAGGATAAAAAAATTTCGTAATTGTTGTAACCAATTAGTCAATAATTAAGTATATACTTATCTTTAAAGCTTACTTTTACAAAAAAATAATGATTTACAGAATTACTATCTTCATTACTATCCTGTTGTATGCGTGCAACACCACCAGCAAATTACCACAAAACGAAAACCATTTCACACAAAATGGAATCTATATTACGCTGGAGGAAAAGGAATCGGAAATAATTTTCAAGATACAGAACACCAATGATTTCCCGGTGTATCTTTTCCAACCGGATCAATTGACCATTCAAAAACAAATAGGGACAGAATGGGAAAAGGTCAGAATATTATATTGTCCTTGCGGTGCATCTTGCCCTTCGCCCAAAGAGTTTATGCAGCTAAAAACCAATGAGTTTATCAACTTTAACTGGAACAAAAAAGAATCCTGGTGTATCCATAGTAATCAACAAAAAATCCCGGAAACCGTTAAACAAAATGTGGGAAAAGGAAATTACAGGCTGTTTATTCAATATGGACAATATAAAAAAGAACAAACAAAGTTATATTACGAATTCAAACTTAATTAAACGAACGATGAAAAGATTATTTTACCTTTTAACCTTTTTATTCTTTGCTGTAGGATTAAATGCACAGCCATGGATAAATATTTTAACTGAAGAACAAAAAGATCCCAAAGAAGGTTTGACCTTATTTGAAGTGCAAAAATCATTTGATGAATACTGGAAACCTTATGATATTAAGAATGGCTATTATATCGAAGATGGTGAGCGAGTAAAAGCCGGAGGCTGGAAACAGTTCAAACGCTGGGAGTGGTTCTGGGAAACCAGAGTAGATCCACAAACAGGACAGTTTCCACAGGTAAACACCATAGAACTGCTCCAGGAGTTTAACGGGCAAAAATCAGCCAAAGCCGATCAGGCCGACTGGGTCAACATGGGTCCAAATAGCTCCACAGGAGGATATGCCGGGCTGGGAAGGATTAATGTGATCGCTTTTCACCCCACCGATGCCAACACATTTTGGATTGGAGCACCCTCGGGAGGTTTATGGAAAACCACAGACGGGGGCAACAGCTGGAATTGCCTTACCGAATCGTTGCCTGTAATTGGTGTTAGCGGTGTAGTAATCGCCGACGATTACGAGACATCCAACACCCTTTATATTGCTACCGGAGACCGCGATGCCGGAGACAACTACTCGGTGGGAGTCCTTAAATCTACCGACGGAGGAGTAAACTGGGAAACCACCGGATTGACCTTTGATGTAAGCAACAATTACCGGATTACCCGTTTTCTGGCCGACCCGGACAACCAGGACATCATGTTGGCAGCTACCAATGGGGGGATATTCCGTACCACCGACGGTGGCGTAAACTGGGTAATGGAACAAAGCGGCCTGTTTATGGATATGGAATTTAAGCCGGGTTCATCGACAGAAATCTACGCAGTTACCTCGAACTATAATGGAACCCCTGTATTTTATAAGTCCGTGGATGGAGGAGATACCTGGGCATCTTCGCATACATTTAGCTCAGCCGCTTATCGCGTAGAGATTGCCGTTACCGCGGCCGATCCAACCTATGTATATGCCCTTACCTGTAATACCGCCAGCGGCACGGAGGGGGTATACCAATCCACCGACAGCGGAGAAAACTTTACCCAAGTGCTGGACGGAAGCACTTCCGGAAACAATCTGCTCGGATATGAATCCGACGGTACAAGTACCGGTGGCCAGGGATGGTACGATTTAACACTTGCCGTTTCACCAACCGACGAAAATACTCTGTGGGTGGGTGGTATCAATACCTGGAAATCAACCGACGGAGGAGCAAACTGGACCCTTTCGAGCCACTGGTGGGGTGATGGTGTTCAAGCCGTTCATGCCGATAAACACTATATGGAATATCAGAACGACACGGTTTTCTTTGAAGGCAACGACGGAGGTATTTATAAAACTACCGATGGAGGATCTACCTGGGAAGACCTGACCAACGGAATGGTAATCAGCCAAATCTATCGTATTGGGCCAAGCCAACAAACTGCAGATGTCGTAATGACCGGCCTGCAGGATAACGGCTCCAAACTTTTCGACTCTAATAACTGGTATGACGTAAAGGGTGGCGACGGAATGGAATGTATCATTGATTATACCGATGAAGCCGTTCAGTACGGCACCTATGTGAACGGGCAGATTGACCGGACAACCAATACCTGGTATACTTCAACGGATATTAGTGCCAATATCCCCGGAGGGCCTAATGGTGCATGGGTAACTCCTTATGTACTGGACCCGAATGACCATGAAACGATTTTTGTCGGATATGAAGAACTCTGGAAAAGTGAAGACCGGGGAGATACATGGACCGAAATTTCAAACCTGGAGCTGACCGATAAAATACGGTCTGTTGCTGTTGCTCCATCCAACTCAGATGTTATTTATATGGCCGATTTGTATTACCTGTATAAAACAACCGATGGAGGACAAACCTGGGATGATATCAATGCGAACATTCCTGCAGGAACAAAACAAATTACATACATTACCGTGGATCATTCAGATCCGGATAAAGTATGGATAACCTTCGGCGGATACGATGATGTTCTGAGAATCATGGAAACCACCGACGGAGGAACAACGTGGACCGATATCTCCACCGGGTTACCTCCGGTACCAGCCAATTGTGTGGCACAAAACATACTGTCATCAATCAATCAGCTGTATGTGGGTACAGATATGGGTGTATTTATCAGAAATGGAGATACTGACTGGGTTGCGTTTAACCAAAATCTCCCCTCAGTGATCGTGAATGAACTGGAATTCTTTTACGATATGGCCTCACCATCCAACAGCAGATTATACGCAGCAACCTATGGCCGTGGATTATGGAAAACCACATTCCCTATCTCATCCACATCCGAAATAAGCTCAGTAAACATTCAGGATACTGTAATCGTTTCGGATATCCAGGATGCTGAGATAGATATTAACTACACCGTAAACACTGTTTTTAATGCCGGAAATATATTTACAGCTTACTTGTCTGACGAAACGGGTGATTTTACCAACGAAACAGAAATAGGAAATGTTACCTCAACCCAGAATGGAGCCATTGCGGTAACTATTCAGGGAACAGTACCCGAAGGAGATGGATATAAAATAAAGGTAAAATCTACCGATCCGGTTAATGAGAAAGAATCTAACGTTTTTCAGATCATATTGGACAATGTGGCACCCGTACCCGTGGTGTCGAAAGTTAACCCGGAATCAGCATCCTCCGGCTCTATGGAGGTGATCATCGACTTTGGCGAGGAGGTTATTGATTTTGAATCAGCAGACCTTGCGGTGGATGGGGGAAGTGTTTCATCATTTACCGATTCTTCCGGAATCGTATTTACGGCCGGTATTTCACCCTCTTCCTCTACGGTTACTGTATCGGTGGCTGCCGGTGTAGCCTATGATTTGGGAGGGAATGCTAACGAAGCATCCAACAGCGTAACCTTTGAAACAACCGATGTAAAAAACCTGGAGGATAATAATCAATCGATGAGGGTATTCCCTAACCCAACCCAGGGATTGTTCAGCATACAATCACCTCAAATCGAAAAAAATTCTATGACAAAAGTTTACGACATCACCGGCAGGAATATCCTCAAATCTGACATCAACCCGAGAGGAAGAATTGACATTGACCTGAGTGACCAAAAACCGGGATTATACATCATCCATATTGAAACCCATGGAAAACATCATAAAGTAAAAGTAATGCTTCAATAAAAGAAATGATCCACAAATTTATTAAGAGGCTTCCAATAAAAAGAAGCCTCTTTTTTTGGATGTTAACTATAGGTTTTCCACTTTTTAACGGAAATGTTTATGATAACGATTAGGAGGAACCGTGTTTGCCAACAGAGCAATCATAAATCCTTTGTATCAATTTGCCCGGGAACATTTATAGATATCCACTAAGCTTCATGAAGTAAAATAATTTGCGCCTAAAGAAATACAAAATAACACGATAAAGAATATAATATTTTAAGAACCAAATAGTGCTGTTTAAAACTCAGGATTACTTATAAGAAAAGAGGCTGCCCTGTTGGACAGCCTAATTTTCTATTCTAAAAAACCCTAAACCTAAAATTAAAACAATTTCTTAATCTTGAAAAAACGTATGATTTCATTCAACGAATCGGCCTGAGACGATAAATCGCTCGCATCATCGTTTAATGAGTTAAATAATGAAACATTTTGTTGTGTAATCTGATTTAACGATTGTAAAGCCTCATTAACCTGGTTTGCACCAGAATTTTGCTCCATGCTTGATGCTGCAATTTCCTGAATTAATTTTGACGTACGCTCAATTTCAGGAATAACACTATTAACATACTTTTGAGCCTTTTCGGTTGCATCAACACTCGAATGGGATAACTCTTCAATCTCTTCGGCAGAAAGTTTACTCCGTTCGGCTAATTTTCGCACTTCGGCAGCAACTACGGCAAAGCCTTTACCGTGTTGTCCGGCACGGGCAGCTTCTACGGCAGCATTTAATGCCAGTATGTTGGTTTGAAAAGCAATATCATTGATGATACCGATCTTTTCGGCGATCGATTGTATGGCCAGCAAACTGTTATTGGCTGCAGTACCTACATCTTTACTGATATTCACTGCATTTTGTGAGATCTTCTCGGTCTCCTTGGAGTTATCTGTATTCTGTTCAATGTTGGCAACCATCTCTTCCATCGATGAGGCCAACTCTTCCGAAGAAGAAGCCTGGGTATTGGCGCCATTGGATAGCTCCTTCGATTTATTGGTGATCTCCTCACTCTTGTTCGATATACGGCCTGCAGCTTCGGATAAAGAAACAACCATCTCATTCAATTTAGCAGCCATGTTGCTTAAGGATCTGGCCAAATCGCCAATTTCGTCGTTTTGGTTTATCTCAACCGTAGCGGTTAAATCTCCATTCTCAATAGCTTGTGCAAACTCAACACCTTTCTTAATGGGGCGGGTAACCGATCGGTTTACATAGATTAATACAATAATAAATATAATCAGGATGATCAGCGTAGTAACGATCACAAGTTTCGGAAAACTTTTAAACGACTGTTGCATCTCACCAATTGCCTCATTAGCTAATGCCGACTGGTAGTCTATAATCTGATCCAACAAGGCAATCACCCGATCAGTTTTTATAATAATATCCCCCTGTTCTTCAACCAAAGGCATCACTTCAAACATCACCATAATATCGTCGTAGCTTTCAAAGCTATTCAACTGATCCATCACTAGTTGATAGAGCGGAATCATAGAGTCATTAACTATGGATTCAACAGATACCTATAAATCTTTATTTCCTTTATTCCAGTGAACCGAAAGTGATTGTAGTTGACTTAAAGTAGCCGATAATTTATTTTCCAATACCTCTTTAAGCAATAGCTTATCCGAAATGTTATCCTGCTTTTCGCTCTAAACCCAGTTTTTAATAAGCATTTTTGAGTCTGCCAACAATTTTCGCAGTTAAAGAAGGAGTATAAATTTCAATGATTTGGTTATTTAATTTACTGTTTTATAACGAAGAATTTAATATTACAACAGCATTGACAATTCATGCTACTAAAATAACACCAAATCCTATAATTAATTTTTTACCAATTGTTAATTTCATCTCCACTCATACGGTTAGTAACTGTTACGAGCCATCTCCTTAACCTTAGAATGGAACTTTAAACCATATTTTGAAGCATTTTCGCTTTTAAAATCATATTTCAATCGATTCCCTTCTGTTACAAATTGAATGGCTGCTCCTTTATTAATACCAGTATTACTATCCGTAATAACAAGGCAATGAGTTCCTGTTTTTGTATGTATACCTGAGATTTCTCCTGATTTTAAAGCATCAACAAAAATCACATGACACTTTTCAACCTCATCTATATTTCTAAAATATTTTACAACAATAGGTTGTGTAACATTCTTTTTTCCTGTGGTTACTTTCTCTAATTCTAAAGTCAGGTTCCTACTCCCAAGAACGCCCATAACAAAATCGCCTTGTTTTTCTGATGGAGGCCAATCAAAAAACTTGGTGAAATTATAAGAAAACATAGCATGGGCTTTTGACATCTCAACCTGCGCATAATTAAACTGAATAATAAATAGAATAATAAATACAGATAACAATAATCTTTTCATGATAACTTAATTTTAAAAATAATTTTTTACAAAATTGGCATGATTATATGAAATTAACAATTTCTATTTGGTGATCTTAACTTTATATAAGGGTGATTTACATCACTTTTTTTATTCACACACCTCTTTTAGTTATAAAAAAATCTTTTATAAGCTTGCTACAATCATTTTTTAATATACCGGAAACAACTTTTGTTTTTGGATGAACCATCTTTACATCATATTGCGTATACCCTTTTTTAGGATCCGAAGCTCCATAAACGATTTTAAAGATTTGCGACCAGGCCAATGCGCCAATACACATTACACAAGGTTCTAGCGTAACATACAACGAACAATCGGTTAAATGTTTTCCTCCTAAATAATTGGCTGCAGCCGTAATTGCTTGCATTTCGGCATGGGCAGTAACATCATTTAGCGTTTCGGTTAAATTATGTGCCCGGGCAATAATCTGATTATTAGAAACAATAACAGCTCCAATGGGCACTTCATTTTTTTCTAACGCTTTTTGGGCTTCTTTTAAAGCTTCTTTCATGAAATATTCATCGGAAAACAGATCCATATTATAAAAGGATGTTTAAACTTCAAAAATAATTGATATTTATTAGTTTAGACTAAAATATATGTTAAAAGATTAATTTCAAAAAATTAAAGAACTATATTTTATTAAAAATAAGCTGTTTATAAAAATCAGGTTTTTAAAAAGAAAATAAAATCCTATTTTCGCATTCTGAAATAATTAACAACAGAAAATTTGTAGCTATGTACAGGACTCATACTTGTGGTGAATTAACATTAAACAATGTAGGACAAGAGGTTATCTTAAGTGGATGGATTCAGGCAATCCGAAACTTAGGAGGAATGACTTTTATTACTTTGCGCGACCGATATGGTTTAACACAACTGGTTTTTGATGATGATACAACCGATGAATTAAAGAATAAAGCCAGATCATTAGGAAGAGAATTTGTAATTAAAATTGAAGGGAAGGTTGTTGAACGAAGCAGCAAAAACCCGAAAATGCCCACCGGCGAAATCGAAATTCATGTTGAAAAACTTGATATATTAAATCAATCGGAGATTCCTCCATTTACTATTGAAGACAAAACTGATGGTGGAGATGAGCTAAGGATGAAATACCGGTATCTGGATTTACGAAGAAACCCTGTACGTAAAAATCTTGAGCTAAGGCACAGGATGGGGCAAGAAATGCGAAAATATCTCGATAGTGTTAAATTTATGGAAATTGAAACACCCTATCTCATTAAATCAACCCCCGAAGGAGCCCGCGACTTTATTGTTCCTTCGAGGATGAATCCCGGAGAATTTTACGCTTTGCCCCAATCACCACAAACTTTTAAACAGCTATTAATGATTTCAGGTTTCGACCGGTATTTTCAAATCGTAAAATGCTTTCGTGACGAAGATTTACGTGCCGACCGTCAGCCGGAATTTACGCAGGTAGATTGTGAAATGTCTTTTGTAGACCAGGAGGACATTCTAAAAACCTTTGAAGGATTAGCAAATCATCTTTTTTATGAAATTAAAGGCATAACCTTTAACGAGCTCTATCCACGTATTTCATACGACGATGCCATGAAATATTATGGTACCGATAAGCCCGATCTGCGTTTCGACATGAAAATTTCAGAAATGTCTGAATTAGTTAAAGGTAAAGGATTTAAAGTTTTTGATAGTGTAGAATATATTGGAGCAATAAACGCAAATGGCTATGGCGAATATTCACGAAAACAACTCGATGAGCTTACCGCTTTTGTTCAAAAACCGCAAGTGGGAGCTAAAGGATTGGTTTATGTGAAGTGTAATCCTGACGGAACATTTAAATCATCGGTAGATAAGTTTTATTCGCAGGAAGATTTAAAAGCATGGACAGAACAATTGAATGCTAAACCGGGAGATTTGCTATTGGTTCTTGCCGGAAATAAAAAGGATACATTATATGCCTTAAATGTTCTTCGGTTGGAAATGGGCAAAAGATTAGGATTGCGCGATAAAGATCAATTTGCTCCTTGCTGGGTAGTTGATTTCCCTTTACTGGAATGGGACGAAGAAGAACAACGCTACTTTGCCATGCACCATCCTTTTACTTCACCCAAAGCAGAAGATATTAAACTTTTTGACTCGGATCCCGGGAAAATGAGAGCCAATGCGTATGACTTTGTAATTAATGGTGTTGAAATTGGTGGAGGCTCCATTCGAATATTTGAAGGAGAGCTACAAAGAAAAATGTTTAATGCATTAGGTATTTCTAAAGAAGAAGCAGAAGAGAAATTTGGATTCCTTTTAGATGCTTTTAAATATGGCGCTCCTCCTCATGGTGGCATTGCTTTTGGTTTCGATCGGTGGTGCTCTGTTTTTGGTGGCTCCGAATCCATTCGCGATTTTATAGCTTTCCCAAAAAACAATGCCGGCCGGGATGTAATGATTGATTCACCATCGTTGATTGATAAAAAACAGCTTGATGAGCTATCGCTTAAAATGATAAAAAAATAATACAAATAATTTAAAAAACAGAAAGGTGCCCTAATTTGAGCACCTTTCTATTTTTGTTTAATGATATTATCAGATACTTGTGTCTGTTGAAAATTTAAACTTATTGGTTTCAACCCAATCATTTAAATTTTTGTCCCAGCTAAACTCAATTTTTTCAGTCATATTTTGCTGTTCATTATAAGAAGCTAAATATTTATTGTAATTAATCCAGGTTTTTGTAACGATATCGTATTTTTTCTCTACATATTCAATCATATTTCCTTTCCTATCATAGCTCATATTAAATTTCATTCCTTCGATAAAAGCCCGGAAACTATTGTTATACGTTAAACGAATTTCTTCGGTTTTCATCCCACGTCCATTGTATTGTATCATATATTTACCTTCTGTCTCCCAGTTTCTTTGATCGGAGTTCCAGTTTTCTACAATTACACTGGTAGGTGGAGCAAAAGGATTCTCAAAATCCATTAAAAATCGTTTGTAATTATCCCATAGATTAGTGGCTCCATTATACAAATTAATTGTAACCGCGTATTCTTCACCATGATCATTATAAGTAATTAAATACTTCATCACATTAAACCACTCATTGGTTGGCTTTTTCCATTCCTGAAACAAAATCTCCTCTCGTTTATTCCCTTTATAATTAACACTTTTTAACTGTGCATTTACCCAGTTTTTAAAATTCTCATCCCAACGCTGAGTAATGGCCTCAATTTCATTACCTCGTTTATCATAAGTATAATTTACACGCAAATAATTTATCCAGTGCTGATCTTCAACATTATAGGCCTGAACAAAATTTTCAGTAGGTTGATCTTTATCATTAAATCGTCTGATCTCTCTTTCAAAAAAGACCCATGTATCAGATTCTTCATGATATTGAAAAGTGTACAATGTATCGGCATCTGCCCAATTCATTTTGTTTTCTTTTTCGGTGGGTATTTCTGATTTTGGTTGAGCATTGATTGTTGTCATCATCAAAGCCGACACCATTAAACCCATCATAATTTTAATTATTGTTTTCATAGCTTTATAAATTTTAGTTTTACTTTAATTTGTTTATTGGCATTCTAACTATAAGATGATTTTAGATTAAAACACCCTATTTTCTATTTATAATAAAAAAACAATCACATCTTGAAGAAGTTCAATCATTGCTTTATTCTTGATTTTTTTAATATTCTTTGTTTATTCAATCCCTTGTGAATAATATCAACTAAAATTGTTAATAAATTAACTTTAAATTAACACATATTTTAGTATTCCCGTATTACATTCGCAACATAAAATTTAAAAATCTAAAGGATATTATGTTAACCGTTGATCATCTCAGAAACAAATACATTGTTTCGTTTTATAATGTTTCAAGATTAAACATTTTAAACGCTGCTGAAATTGAGCAAAAAGTTTTGCCCATTATAACTAATCCGGGAACCCAATTATTAATAAACTTCTCGGGGATTAACTTTATTGATAGTGCAGGATTTGAAACTTTATTAAAAATTTACAGAACATCGAGAATAAATAACTCAACCTTTAAATTTATGAATGTGTCTAACGAAATAAAGGAATTAATTAAGCTCGTTGAACTCGAACATCTTTTTGAAATAGCATAAAAAAACGAGATAATCTTTACCTCGTTTCTCTTTTAATACATTGTTATTTATTTTTCGGTACAACTTCTCCAATTAGCGTTGCGGAAGTACAATCAAGAATTTCAACCTCAACATAATCTCCCACCTTATAATTTAATCGCGGAAAAACGACTACTTTATTTTGCGAATTACGTCCAAAAAAGTGATCTTTGGATTTTTTAGAAACACCTTCAATCAATACTTCAAAAACTTTACCCAGATCATTTTTTTTACTTTTCGCAGAAAGCTCTCCTTGCAAATCAATAATTTCGGTAAGTCGCCTTGTTTTATCCGACTCTTTTACATCATCCTTCAAATGCCTTGCGGCGTATGTTCTTGGACGTTCAGAATACTTAAACATATAGGCTAAATCATAATTTACCTCCCTCATTAAGCTCAAGGTTTCCTGATGATCCTCTTCTGTTTCTCCGGGAAAGCCGGTCATTAAATCTGTAGTAATCGCACAATCAGGTAAAATTCTTTTTATCGCTTTTATTCGATCCATATACCATTCCCGGGTATAACCCCGGTTCATTTTTTCTAATATTCGTGAACTGCCCGACTGTGCCGGCAAATGAATATGATTACAAATATTATTGTACATAGCCATGACATACAATACATCATCCGACATATCTTTTGGGTGGGAAGTTGAAAAGCGAATACGCAAATCCAGGCTTATTTTAGCTACAGATTCTAACAACTGGGCAAAAGTTACCGATTTTTCATGATTCTCCACTTTCCAGTGATACGAATCAACATTTTGACCAATTAAAGTAATTTCTTTATATCCTTTTTCAAATAAATCACGTGCTTCGTTAAGAATGGATTCAGGATCACGGCTGCGTTCTGCACCCCTAACATAAGGAACAATACAATAAGAGCACATATTATTACATCCCCGCATGATAGATATAAAAGCAGAAATTTTATTTTTATCTAACCGAACCGGGCTAATATCCGCATAAGTTTCCTCTTTCGATAAAATCACATTAACCGCTTTTTGTCCGGATTCAACCTCTTCGAGTAAGGTTGGCAATTCTCTATAAGCATCGGGACCTACAACCAAATCAACGATTTTTTCTTCTTCAATCAATTTTTCTTTTAAACGCTCTGCCATACATCCAATTACACCCACAGTAATCGTTGGCTTTTTTTTCTTAATTTGTTTAAATACGTCTAATCGTCCCCAAACCCTTTGCTCAGCATTTTCCCTTATCGAGCAAGTATTGACTAAAATAACATCGGCATCATTTATATCTTCTGTAACTGTATATCCCTTATCTTTCAATACAGAAACCACAACTTCGCTGTCGGCAATATTCATCTGGCAACCATAAGTTTCTATATATAACTTAGAATGTTCTTCTTTTCTTTCTGAATTATTCATCTCTACCATCGTACTATATTTAATTTTTACAAATTTATTAAAATTTAAGCGACAATTGTTATCAAAAATATATTCTTTAACATTGGTGTCCGGTTTAAATTAAAAGAAACGAATAGGAAATCTTGATATAATAGAAATTTACTTAATATCGCCCCTACAGGGCTTACAATTAATGGTAAGCTGATTTTTACCGAAATGTCATCCCTCGGGACTAAAAAGTCGCGGAGCAACGTAATTATAGAAAAAAATACTAAAAACGAATTGATAAAGTGCCGTAGGTACGGCATTAAAATTTTTACCGGACAGTAGTGATTCTTTAACAGAAAAAAGATAAAATTGTATGAAATATGTTTTACAAAATATGGTAGGTATAAATATTTATCATATTCTTTTAGAGGCTTTTTAATTTTTAGTATTTTTACCCTCCTATTTTCAATAAAGTATTAACAGTTAATATTTATTAATATGTCAGGTCACAGTAAATGGTCAACCATTAAGAGAAAGAAAGGAGCTGCCGATGCAAAGCGCTCAAAAATGTTTTCCAAAATTGTAAAAGAAATTTCTGTAGCAGTAAAAGAAGGCGGCCCAGATCCGGAAGCAAACCCACGATTACGCCTGGCCATGAATAATGCCAAAGGGGTAAACATGCCTAAAGACAATGTTGAAAGAGCCATTAGTAAAGCAGATAAAGAAGGCGACAACTTTGAAGAAATTACCTTTGAAGGATATGCTCCCAATGGAATAGCCGTTTATGTGGATTGCCTTTCCGATAATCGAAACCGCACTGTAAGCAGCGTAAGAGCTATCTTTACTAAATATGGCGGGAGCCTGGGAAAAAATGGTTCGTTGTCATTTCTTTTTGAAACTAAGGGCATTTTTACCGTCCTAAAAAATGAGGATATTAATTTAGATGACTTTGAACTGGAAATTATTGATGCGGGTGCTGAAGACATTGAAATAGAAGATGATATAATTACAATTACAACTGCAAAAGAAGATTTTGGGAACGTACAGAAAAAACTTGATGAATTAGGTGTAGAACTAGAAAATGCAGGATTGCAAAGAATTCCCAATGATACAAAAGCGCTGGATGTAGATGCAGCGTTAAGAGTAATGAAAATGATCGATGCTTTTGAAGATGATGACGATGTACAAAATGTTTATCATAACCTTGAACTAACGGATGAGGTTGCAGCAGCAATGGAATAATATTTAAAAATATTTGTCAGCGGCTGTTTCAATATTGGGAATAGCCGTTTTTTTAATCCTTACAATTTAAAATTGTAAATTTAAGCCTTGATTAAATTAACTATGCAAAAAAAATATATTTTATCGCTCGACCAGGGAACATCAAGCTCCAGATCGTTACTTTTTGATAAAAATGCCCAGATTATAGCTGTTCAACAAAAAGAGTTTAATCAATATTACCCTCATCCCGGCTGGGTTGAACATGACCCCGAGGAGATATGGAAATCGCAATTTAATACTGCCACAGCATTAATAAAAAAATCGAATGTTAATCCACAGGAAATTGCTGCCATAGGAATTGCCAACCAACGCGAAACCATAATTTTATGGAACAAAAACACAGGAGAACCTTTATACAATGCTATTGTTTGGCAGGATAAACGAACTGCAGATTTTTGTAAAAAACTCCATAACCAGGGATGGAGTGAGTACCTCAAAAAAAATACCGGATTAATTATCGATTCCTATTTTTCAGCTACCAAAATATATTGGATATTACAAAATATCGCGGGCGTTAAAGAAAAAGCAGAAAAAGGCGAAATTCTTGCCGGAACCATCGACACCTGGCTGGTTTGGAAACTAACCGGGGGCAAATTACATATTACCGACTATTCCAATGCTTCGCGAACTATGCTTTTTAATATCAGCACACTGCAGTGGGATAAAAAATTGCTGGACCTATTTGAAATTCCGCAACATATTTTACCCGAAGTAAAAGGTACATCGGAAATAGTTGGAGTAACTGACCCAAAAATTTTGGGCACCGAAATACCCATATCCGGAATTGCAGGCGATCAGCAAGCTGCACTTTTCGGGCAAACATGCCTAAGTAAAGGAACCGCAAAAAACACCTACGGTACAGGATGTTTTATGTTGATGAATACCGGCGAAAAAATGGTCGAGTCGCATTCAGGACTGGTCACAACCATTGCCTGGAAAATAAACAATAAAATTAATTATGCGCTGGAAGGGAGTGTATTTATTGCCGGAGCGGCTATTAAGTGGTTGCGCGATGCATTACATTTAATCCAGACAGCCAACCAAACAGAAAAAATTGCGAACGAAACAGAAGATACCGAGGAAATATATGTTATTCCTGCCTTCACCGGACTTGGAGCTCCTTATTGGGATATGTATGCCCGTGGCGCGATTCTTGGATTAACTCAGGGAGTTACCGATAAACATATTATTCGGTCTACCCTTGAATCTCTAGCTTATCAAACCATGGATGTGTTAAAAGCCATGGAAAAAGATTCAGGAATTCAATTGAAAGCCCTTAATGTTGATGGTGGCGCTTCGGTAAATAATTTTTTAATGCAGTTTCAGTCCAATATCCTAAATGTTGATGTTATCCGCCCAGAGAATGTTGAAACAACCGCACTGGGAGCTGCTTTGTTAGCTGGCCTTGCAACAAATTTCTGGTCGATGGAAGAAATAATTAAAAAAAGAAAAATAGAAAAGGTTTTTCATCCGTTTATGGAAGAAACAAAAAGAATTAAATTATATAATGGCTGGAAAAAAGCTGTAGAAAAAGCAAAAGGCTGGCAACAGTAAATAAATAAAAAATGAGCAAACCAATAAATCAAATAGTAAGCATCCTTTTATTAACCATTTTAATCTCTGGATGCTCTTCGGTTAAAGAAATTCAAATTGGAGACATAAAAGATGTTCGCTTAAAAAGTATAGAGAATAATCTTGTAGGCCTTGAGTTAGACCTTCCGGTAACCAATCCGGGAAACTTTAAAATCAAAATTATTGATATGGATTTCGATATTTCTGTTAATGGAAAGCATTTGGGCAAAATGACCAATCCTGAAAAAATTATGATCCCTTCAAAATATGATAATATTCAGACATTCCCGGTTCAAATAGAACTTACGAATATTCTTTCAGGGGCATTATCGATGTATAGATTAAGAAATATGAAAAATTTTGAAATTCAAATAACAGGGAAAGTAAAAGCCCGTTCGTTTCTATACATAAAATCAATTGATATTGATGAAAAACATAGGGTCAGCTGGTAACCTCTTTTCTGATAAAAATTGATTATTTTTGCTCTATAAAATTTAAAACATTATGAAAAATTATACCAAGCTAATATATTCAATTTTGTTTTTGTTGCTTTTACCGGTTATTCATGGTTATAGCCAAGTTTCGTCAGCAGATACCGATATTTTGTCAAGAATTGAAAAGAATGAACCGGGCAGCGGAGATGTTATTATTTCGCAAGATATTAGAGTGAATAACTTAATATACAATCACATCGAGCAAAATAAACGAAAAGCCGGTGTCCCGGGATATCGAATTCGTATTTTTAATGATATTGGAAGCGATGCACGGGAAAATTCGCAAAAGGTTAAAGCCGATTTTTTTGATAAGTTTCCTGAAATTCCAGTTTACAGAGAATATGATAATCCTTATTTTAAAGTTTACGTGGGCGATTTCAGAACAAAAATTGATGCCATGAAAAAATTTAAGAGGATAAAACATTATTTCCCGGCAGCGTTCATTGTTCCCGACGAAATTAATTATCCTTCATTCGAAGAATAAAATATTTGCTATATGCCTTTAACAAATGATATCCAAGAGTTAAAAAAATTTTCTTTGGAAATACGCAAAGATGTTGTGCGGAATTTAGCCGAAGCTGGCTCTGGGCACCTGGGTGGCTCATTAGGACTGGCTGATATTTTTACCTGCCTGTATTTTAACATCTTAAATCATAAACCCGATATGCCGGATTGGGATCATCGCGATCGCCTTATCTTGTCCATTGGCCATGTTGCTCCGGTATTTTATGCTGCGCTTGCACATAGCGGTTATTTTAATCCAAAAGAATTAATAACATTGCGCAAATTAGGCTCTCGTTTACAGGGCCATCCGGGCAAAGAACACGGACTGCCCGGGATCGAATTGTCAGCCGGATCACTGGGGCAAGGATTATCGGTAGCTGTTGGTTTAGCTTTAGCCGGAAAAATGGATAAAAAAACATGGAATGTATTTTCTATACACGGTGATGGAGAGTTACAAGAAGGAGCCATCTGGGAAGCTGCCATGAGTGCTTCGCATCACCAATTGAATAATTTGGTGGCTTTGGTCGATAGAAATTATGTGCAAATAGACGGGAAAAATTCGGACGTAATGGAAATTGAGCCGCTCAAAGACAAATTCGAATCATTCGGATGGAAAGTGTTATCGTGTAACGGGCATCATCATAAAGAGATTATTGATACCTACAAAAAAGCCATTGACTGGAAAAAAGGACCTGTGGTAATTATGGCTAAAACCCACATGGGAAAAGGAGTAAAAAGTATTGAAGATGATTACCATTGGCATGGAAAGGCTCCTAAACCCGAACAAGTTGATGCATTTATAAAAGAACTGGAACAAAAACAATAAAAAACAATGTTTACATTAAAGCAATTAAAACCCACACGTTTGGGATTTGGCGAAGGACTAAAATCTTTAGGCGAAAAATATCCAAATGTTGTTGCTTTAGGTGCAGACATCACCTCTTCGGTAAGTGTTAACTTTTTTAAAGAAGCTTTTCCTAATCGATTTTTCTCGTTTGGCATTGCCGAACAAAATATTATGGGAGCAGCGGCAGGATTTGCTTTGGGTGATAAAATTCCTTTTGCAACCACTTATGGCGTTTTCTCGGCTTTACGGGCCACCGACCAGGTTAGAATATCGATTTGTTATAATAACCTTCCGGTAAAAATTGGCGGTGCACATGCCGGAATATCAGTAGGCCCTGATGGAGCTACTCATCAGGCTTTAGAAGATATTGCCATTATGCGGGTACTGCCTAACATGACCGTCTTTTCACCTTGTGATGCCACGCAAACGAAACTTGCAACCATCGCTTCGGTAGAACAGGTTAACGGGCCGGCATATATTCGTTTTGGCCGGGAAGCAGTTCCTGATTTTACAACGGAAGATTTACCTTTCGAAGTGGGCAAAGGGCAATTGTTAAAGGAAGGTAAGGATATTACCATTATAGCAACAGGACACCTGGTATGGGAAGCTTTACAAGCTGCATACCAGCTTGAAAAACAAAATATTGACGTAAGAGTCATTAATATCCACACCATTAAACCCATTGATGAGGATATAATTATTAAAGCCGCTAAAGAAACAGGATTAATTGTAACAGCCGAAGAACATCAGATTTATGGAGGGCTGGGTAGTGCTGTTGCTGAAGTACTGGTCAAGGAGAATCCTGTAAAAGTTAAAATGATTGGCATGAATGATCAGTTCGGTGAATCCGGGAAACCAGAAGAACTCATGCAAAAATATGGATTATCATCAGGCCATATTGCTGAAAAAGTAATAGAAATGAATAAACAGAAACGAAACAATGAGCGACCAGATTAAACACGAATGCGGTATTGCACTTATCCGGTTATTAAAACCTCTCGAATATTACCAGTCTAAATACGGCTCGTGGATGTATGGTTTACAAAAGCTGTATTTACTGATGGAAAAACAACACAACCGGGGACAAGACGGCGCCGGACTGGCAACCTTAAAATTTGATCTGTCTCCCGGGAAAAAATATATCCATCGTTTCCGTTCCAATGGCGGCTCTCCCATAAAAGAGGTTTTTGCAGAAGTAAATAACTACCACGAAATTATTGAAGAAAAAAATCCTGATTTACTAAAAGATCCGGTATGGGCAAAAGAAAATTTACCCTCAGCCGCTGAATTATATTTTGGTCACTTACGCTATGGAACATTCGGAGGTGATGATATTGAATTTGTACAGCCCATTATGAGAGAAAATAACTGGAAATCCAGGAACCTTATTATGGCCGGAAACTTTAATATGACTAACGTGGATGAATTGTTTAAGGTTTTGATAGATCTGGGGCAACACCCCAAAGAATATTCGGATACGGTTACTGTACTGGAAAAAGTTGGCCATTTTCTCGACGAAGCAAATCAATACCTTTTCCGGCATTATAAAAACGAAGGGATTACCAATAAAGAAATCTCTACCCTTATTGCCCAAAATCTTGATTTGGGCAAAGTATTGCAAGAAGCAAGCAGAGATTGGGATGGAGGATACACTATTGGAGGAATGATAGGCCATGGAGATGCTTTTGTTATGCGTGATCCCTGGGGAATAAGGCCCGGATTTTATTATAAAGATGAAGAAATTGTGGTTGTTGCTTCTGAAAGGCCCGTAATACAAACGGTGATGAATGTTAAGGCCGAATCAATAAAAGAAATAACACCTGGTGGGGCACTTATTATTAAACGAGACGGCAGCGTATTAAATGAAGAAATCCGCGTACCCCAAAAACGAAGTTCCTGTTCGTTTGAAAGAATCTACTTTTCCAGAGGGAGTGACAAAGATATTTATCAGGAAAGAAAACAATTGGGCAGACTACTGATGCCCCAAATATTACAAGCCATTAACCATGATTTGGAAAACACCGTTTTTTCTTTTATCCCCAATACTTCAGAAACTGCTTTTTATGGAATGGTGGACGAACTTAAAAGTTATCTTTTAAAAGAACAACGAAAAGAAATATTAAAACTGGGCAGCAAGCTAAACGAACAATCGTATGACAAGATCATGTCGAAAAAAGTCCGCGTAGAAAAAATTGCCATTAAAGATATTAAACTCAGAACCTTTATTGCGCAGGATAAAGGACGAAACGACCTGGTAGGGCACGTTTATGATATTACTTACGGCACCGTTCGAGAAAACATTGACACATTGGTAGTAATAGACGATTCGATTGTAAGGGGAACAACCCTAAGAGAGAGTATTTTAAGAATTCTCGACCGTTTAAAACCTAAAAAAATTATTGTGGTTTCATCATCTCCACAAATTCGCTATCCGGATTGTTATGGGATTGACATGGCTAAGCTGGGGGATTTTGTAGCTTTTAGAGCCGCGATTGCTTTACTAAAAGAGTCGGGGAAAGAAAATATTATCAATGAAGTGTATAAAAAATCTAAAGCGCAGGAAAATCTGCCTAAAGAACAAATTGTAAATTATGTAAAAGAAATCTACAAACCTTTCACTCCTGAACATATCTCTGCAAAGATTGCTGAAATGCTAAAATCCAAAAACCTCCATGCCGACGTTGAGATTGTTTACCAAACCATTGAAAATTTACATGCGGCATGTCCTAACGATACCGGCGATTGGTATTTTACCGGCAAATATCCCACTCCGGGAGGAAACAAAGTGGTAAACAAATCGTTTATCAACTTTATTGAAGGAAAAAATTTACGGGCTTATTAAGCATTTTGTTTGAAGAAACTTTATAACATAACATTGTGTATGAAAGATAAAATTTTAAACCGTTTTTTAAGATACATTCAAATCGATACCCAATCGGACGAAAATTCCAAAACTTATCCAAGTACCCAAAAACAATTGGACTTAGCCCGATTGCTTGAAAAAAAATTAAAAAACTTAGGTTTAGCTGAAGTGGAACTGGACAACTATGGGTATGTTACCGCTACCTTGCCATCGAATATAAAAAAGGATATCCCTGTGATTGGCTTTTTTGCCCACATGGATACTGCCCCCGATATAAGCGGCAAAAATGTGAAACCTCAAATTTTTAAAAATTACGATGGAAAAGATATCTCCATTAATAAAGAGTTGAATGTTTGTCTTTCGGTTAAAGATTTTCCCGAACTAAAAAATTATACCGGACAAACCATAATCACAGCCAGTGGTGATACCCTCCTTGGCGCAGATGACAAAGCCGGTATTGCCGAAATCATGACCGCTATTGAAAACCTCATCAATAATCCGGAAATAAAACATGGTACCATAAAAGTGGCTTTTACTCCCGACGAGGAAATTGGGAAAGGAGTGGATCTTTTTGATGTACAAAAATTTGGTGCCGATTATGCTTATACACTAGACGGTGGCCCATTGGGAGAGTTGGAATATGAAAATTTTAATGCCGCCTCGGCAAAAATAAAAATTCAAGGTCGAAATATTCATCCCGGATATGCCCGTGGAAGAATGATTAATGCCATTTTAGTTGCTGCAGAAATTAATGATATGTTACCCCTGGAGCAACGGCCTGAACTAACCCAGGATTATGAAGGTTTTTTTCATATCATAAAATTTAACGGCACAGTTGAAAATGCAGAAATACAATATATTATTCGCGATCACGGCCAGCAAAAATTCGAACATAAAAAAGAAGTTATAAAAAATATTATTGCACTAACCAATCAGAAATATAATGAGGAAGTGGCTACTCTTGAACTAAAAGATCAATATTACAATATGCACGAAAAAGTGGAACCCGTGATGCATGTTGTAGAAAATGCAAAACAAGCCATGCTTGAGCTAGGAATAACACCACTTATTAAACCCATACGCGGAGGAACTGACGGGGCAAGGCTTTCTTATATGGGACTCCCCTGCCCTAACCTTTTTACCGGCGGGCATAATTACCACGGCAAGTATGAGTTTATACCACTTGAATCGATGGAAAAAGCTGTTCAGGTAATTTTGAAAATTATTGAAAAGTCTATAACATAAAAAAGCTGCCTCTGAATCAAAGGCAGCATATATATTTACTTGTATAAAAACTATTTAACTCCGGTTTGATAAATGTTTCCAACGTTAGGATCCAAAACTTTCTGTTTTTCTTCTTTAGTTTCTTTTGTATTTTTTTTCTTGTCATCTAAATTTATAGATTGATTAGTTTCCCCAGGTAAATTAAACTGGATTCCTTCAACCCAGGAAATCGAAGTGCTGGAGTTAGATGCTTCTACTTCCATTTGATTTATAGCATGATAGTATCCTGTAGCTGTAGGATTAGAATTATGGGGGATAATAATATTTTGTGCAATTTCATATTCCGAATGACCTACATTAACAACAAATGAGTTAAAATCAGCTGATCCAGTGTTTGTAACATAAAAAAACACAATATCTTCAGCTACATTCAAATCCCATAAACTAAATTCATTAAGATCAACAGGTCCTGTCCAGGTAATCCATAAACCAATTACATCCCCGGAATTTGTTGAGCCATGAGTTTCTGCATCAATATTTACAGTAGTATTGTCAATACTTGCAAATAACACATAATCATCAACAGGGATTGTTTTATCTTTACTGTTTATCGTAATATCAATATCTGTATGCGTAGGATTATTAAATTTTACAATATTAATATAGTCCATCATCGTAACTTGATTTGACCCTCCGTCATTGGTTACCTCAAGTGTTACATCAAAAGTACCGTTAGAAGTATAAGTAACGGTAGGATTTTTTTCGGTTGATGTAGCAGGCGTTCCTCCTTCGAAAGTCCATAGCCAGTCTGAAGGGCTATTTGATGAGTTATCCGTAAAATTTATGGTTACCGCAGTATTTGTTGATGAGCCTTCGGTTGCACTAAAAGCAGCATCAGGAGCTTCCTCTTTTTCACAACTAACGAATAGAAAAGCAAAAAGAGTAATCAGGGTAAATGGTAAAAAATAAATCTTCATAACTATAAGGGTTTTAATGAATAAAATAATGATACGTTTTTAAAAACAAAATTAATGCCAAAGTAATCAGGCTTTTACAAAAAACATTCTTTCCAGTTAAAAAATATTGAGCTATTTCAATAAAATAAAACAAAATATATTTTTATTAATCTCTTTCAAAGTTTCTTTCGTTTACCTTAATTTTTCAGAAAAAGTTTCCCAGAATTTTAAATGAAATAAATAACTATCCCTTTCTTCTAAAATCTGTTTTCCAGATTTCAACTCGTCCTCAGAATTTTTACGATATTGAATCTTTGAATTGTATAAATAAATACCTTCAGGATGAAACTGAATGCCCAACACATTTGGATATTGCTGATGGGTTATGGCTTCAATAATTTTACCATCAACGGAGGTGGCAATTACGTCCAAACCTTTCCCTAATTTCTCTATCGCCTGATGATGGTTGCTGTAAACAAGTGGTTGCAAATTTTGATGATAATCACCTACCAAAGGTTTATTATCCAATATATTAATTGAATGAAAATTACCAGAGAACAATGTGGTATCCACCCATAAATGATTATTATAATTTCGGTGTTGTTGATTGTTTGCCTGCATTAAAACATCTTCTACATAATGCAATTTGTAAACCTCCGAGGGAATATCCTGAATTAAAGAACCACCTGCAGCAACATTCATGGTTTGCATACCCAGACAAATAGCATAAACAACATAGTCGGGATTATTTTTAAGCAATGGCACAAATTTAGGGTTTTGAGCTCCACCAATTAAGTGATATAAAAATGATGCTTCGAAATAATGCCGGTAAGGGTCGGTCATTCGGGTCAACAAGTTCATGGGTTCATTGTAAGTCTCAGGAGGTAAATCAGGCCCTCCCATAAAAAGAATACCATCGCTTCGGTTAAAAATCTCCGAATAAATCCCGGTGCAGTTATTTTTCTGATACAGATTGTTCGCATTAATATCATCGTGTACCTCAATTAATTTAATAGGCAACTCCGCATTTTTTTCGATGTATATTTTTGAACGGGAATAATCGTAAGTTTCTTTTTCTTGGTAAATACCAAGAATTTTTAAATCATCAACTTCAATAATTTTTTGATTAACGAGATATGTTAAAAGTTCCAAATTATATTCGGTAGGATGCACAAGTACTAAAGTTTTCTCTTGCGACCATAAATGAAGAGATCCAAAAAATATTGAAATAATTAAAAACAGTTTTTTGGCCATGATAAATAATTAAAGTTTAAGGTTTTAATAAAGCATAAATATAGCAATCCAGTATTTGATTATTTTTAATGATCGATTTCTTTAATTTAGCTTCCTTTAAAAATCCACATTTTTCCAGGATCCTTATGGATGACTCATTATTTTCAAAAACATGGGCAAAAATTCTGACTACATCAAATTTTTCGAAAGTATAATCAACCATGGCTTTTAATGCTTTACTTGCAATGCCTTTGTTCCAGTATTTTTCACCTATCCAGTATCCTATTTCTGCATTTTTCCTGAAAACATCTGTTAAAATATTAATTCCAATACCTCCTACAGCTTCTGCTTTGTAAACAATGGCAAAATTTCGTAATGGGTTATCCCTGTTTACAATTTCTATCCATTGCTTTGCAGCCATTTCGGTATATGGATAAGGAAATTCATCCCTAAGGTTATCCCATATTTTTTTATTATTGGCATTTTTTACAAGCCAACGGATATCTTTTTGCTGCCAGTTACGCAGCGTAACATTTTTGTATTCAATCATTAGAAATTTTATTGGAAATCTAAAGATATTAATTATTTGCTGATTTCATTGTATCCAACGTATGAATTTTCTTATGGAATCATTACTGTCCGATAAAAAATAAATAAAATCAAGGTTTCAATTCCGGGGTTGTATTATGATTTCAATATTCAGCAGCATGTTTGTTATCTGCAAGGAATGGTCGGTTGTGCTTGCCGAAGGTTTGGTGGCGGAGCCTTTTACCCCTGAGTTGAAACCCGGAGCTAACCTGATTATTTTTTTGTTTTGACGATTCGTTTTCGGATTGGCATTGTCCGGCGAGCCGAAAAACAAGCACAGTGAGCGTTAAAAAAAATCTGCTGTTCGAAGCACTGACCGGAGGGAAGTGCAAGTTTAGATTTTTTAGCTCACATCGCGTAGTTTTTAGCGTGAGGCGGGCGTAGCCTTGAATTTCTTTGCATACTTTCTTGTTTCAAGACAAGAAAGTATGTGGGGCGGCCTGGGGCAAAGCCACAGCAATAGGAAGTTGGTAAATAGTAAATGAAATAAAGGCTACAGAATGTATTCAATATTTTTATCAAACAACAGTGTTATGGAATTAACCTTTTTATTCTATATTTTAGCAAAATAAAAAACCATTTAATGTAAAATTATGGCCGAACAAATTACCAGCACACAAAATCCAAAGATTAAAAATATACTGAAACTGCAGCAGAAATCGGCGGAGCGAAAAAAACAGAATCTTATTGTTATTGAGGGAATGCGAGAAATAACGCTGGCACTAAAATCTGGTATGCAAATAAAATCAATTTTTTTTTGTGCGGAAATTATATCCGAAGATGAAATTATTAAACGTTTCCATCCAATATCTTCGATTTTTGAAATTAGCCTTGATATTTATAAAAAAATGGCTTATCGGGGCTCTACCGAAGGGTTAATCGCGCTGGGCGAACCAAAATATCTTACCTTAAATGAGCTTACGTTAGGCAAGAATCCATTACTCATTGTGTTGGAATCGGTTGAAAAACCGGGAAATCTGGGTGCGATATTACGTACTGCCGATGCGGCTAATGTTGATGCGGTAATTATCTCCGAACCGTTAACCGATATTTATAATCCGAATGTAATCCGATCAAGTATTGGATGTGTTTTTACGAACCGGGTAATTGCATGCTCATCAGACGAAGCCATTTCATGGCTTAAAGAAAATAAAATTAAAACGTATGCCGCTTCGTTAACAGCTACTGAAAATTATCATCAAAAAAATTATAACGGCCCAACGGCTATTGTTATGGGCACCGAAGCATTCGGGCTAACCGAAAAATGGCTGAAAAATACCGATGAACAAATTATTATCCCTATGCGTGGAGCCATCGACTCATTAAACGTTTCAACCTCAACAGCTATTCTGGTTTTTGAGGCAATGCGGCAACGAAATTTTTATCAATAAGCATGAATCACCGGCTTCCATCCGGTATAAATAATTTAAATACAATCCATAAAAAAAGCTCCTTGTCAGGAGCTTGATGTTGGGTGGAAGATGGGACTCGAACCCACGACCCCTGGAACCACAATCCAGTGCTCTAACCGACTGAGCTACATCCACCATTTTAGGATTGCAAATATAAACAAGAAATTTTATTTTATACAAAAAACGTGGGAATTTATTCCCCTATTCATTTAAAAAAAGTTAAAATATTTTTTATTTAATTGTTTCCACGTATTTTTGCCCCTTAAATTTTAAAATATTATTGGTGTGTGGTTAGCTCCTAAAAGAAACATTAATAACATTGCCGGGTTACAGGTTTTTAACATTCTACGGTTTGTTACTTTTTTAATTATATCCATAGTTTTTACAAAAATAGGACTATCAAAAGAACAAATTGGTTTGTTTGAAATATCTGTATTTATGGCCAGTTTTGCTACGTTCTTCTGGGTAACAGGTTTAATTCAATCCTTTTTATCGTTATTTAGAAAAAACAAAACGTTTGGCGGACAGCAGGATAGCAACTTTTCCAAATCCCCTGAAATTTTTAATATCTTCGTCCTTCTGCTAATTTTCAGTGTGATTGTATTTTTTATTGGACTTGCCGTACAAAACAACTTTTCGGTATTTGGCATTAAAGGGAAAGCTCCACTTTTAAATGTTACGCTTTGGTATATCTTTTTAAGTAGCCCGGCCTGCTTAGTCGAGTACATTTATATGGTTCAAAACAAGTCGGGCAACACACTTAGCTACGCTTACATCACTTACACTTTTCAACTGGTGGCCGTTCTGGCTCCGGTTTTATTAGGATATAATATTGTTTGGGCATTGCGTGGTTTGGTATTTGTTTCTATTGTCCGAAACATCTGGTTGCTAACGTTAATTTATAATTACGCCGAAATAAGATTATCTTTTTCTTACATGAAAGAGATTCTTTATTTAGCAACCCCTTTAATTTTTAGCACACTAATTAGTGGTTCAGCACAATATATCGATGGGTTGGTAGTCTCTATACATTATTCTGCTGATGGATTTGCTATTTTTCGTTATGGAGCCAAGGAACTACCCTTTGTGGTAATGCTTGCGGCAGGCTTAAGCTCGGCCATGCTCACCGAATTTTCCACCAAAGAAAAAGTGCTTGAATCGCTTGATGTTCTAAAACGTAAGTCACTGCGAATAATGCATTCTATGTATCCGTTAACCATTGTCATGTTGTTATTTGCCAAACCTATTTATCACTTTGTTTTTAACGAAGAGTTTACCCGTAGTGCCGACGTTTTCGTGGTTTACTTATTGGCTATTGCCAGCCGACTGGTATTTCCTCATACCATTCTTATCGGATTAAAAAAAACCCGAACGATATTGTATGTTTCTATTTTCGAAGTTGTTGTCAATATATTTTTAAGCCTTTGGTTTGTTAAAGAATACGGAGTAACCGGGGTAGCTGTAGCAACCATTGGAACATACTTTTTATCTAAAATTGTTTTAGTGGCATATAACTATTTCAAGTTAGGGATTAAACCAAAAAAATATATCCCTCTAAAATGGTATCTATTTTACAGTTCGGTTTTATTGATTTTATTTATTTTGATCGACCATCAAATCATCATAATATAATTCTAAAGACATTTTGACAGTATATATTGCACAAATATCTTAGGTATATATTTTGATAATAAGAAAAAAAGGAAAAAATAAATTATGAATATAGCAAAATCATCTAATCCTGTTTTATCCAAAACGGCTTTTAATAGCAGGTCTTACGCAACAACCTACACCGAAACCATGACATTAAATGGTACTATTAATAAGTCTATTGCCATGTTGTTGCTTGTTATTGTAGGAGCCCTGTATACATGGAATATGTTTTTTGGAGCAACGAATATCGAAGCAGGATCTGCACTGGTTTCCAAATGGATTGCCATTGGTGGCATTGGTGGTTTTATAGCTGCTTTAATTACCATTTTTAAACGTAGCTGGGCGTATATTACGGCACCCATTTATGCAGTTCTGGAAGGTTTATTCTTAGGTGCCGTCTCGGCATTTTTCGAAGCCTCCTATCCGGGCATTGTTATCCAGGCTATTGCACTAACTTTTGGAACAATGTTCATTTTACTAATAGGATACCGAACAGGAGTAATTAAAGTTACCAAAAAATTCCGCGCAGGAGTTATAGCAGCTACCGGTGCGGTTGCGTTAGTATATTTTATTTCTATAATCTTATCTTTTTTTGGCGTAAATAATTTAATTATTCATAGCAATGGCATTTTAGGGATTGGCATCAGCCTTGTAATTGTAGGTATTGCAGCCCTGAACCTGGTTCTTGATTTTGATTTTATTGCCAAAGGTTCCGAAGCAGGATTACCTAAATATATGGAATGGTACGCTGCATTTGGATTAATGGTAACGCTTATATGGCTTTACATTGAGCTACTAAGATTATTATCCAAATTTGCCAGCAGAGATTAACAATCACTCACAATATTACTAATCCGGGTTAACCCGGATTTTTTTTATAATATAAACTCCACGTGGCAAATCATTCAAATACTAAATTATAGCTGATTTTATTTTAAAAATTTACTCCTTTGTTCTATTTTTACCATCCTAATAAAAAAACCGCTCCTATGAGTTCATTAGAAAAACATTTCGAACCCTTTAAGAAAAATATTGTGGGTTTTAATGCAACTTACAACTCACCTTACGGTGAACAAAAAATAATTTATGCCGACTGGATTGCCAGTGGAAGGCTTTATGAGCCTATTGAACGTAAAATGCTTGAACAATTCGGGCCGTATGTTGCAAACACGCACACCGAAACCAGTGAGACAGGAACTTTAATGACGCATAGTTATCATCATGCTCAAAAATTAATCAAAAAGCATGTGCATGCAGATCCTAATGATGTTTTAATCCAGGCAGGATTCGGAATGACATCTGTAATCAGTAAATTACAACGAATTTTAGGATTGAAAGGATGTGGGCTTCTGCGAAATAAAAAGTGTTTAAAAGAAATGGATCGCCCGGTTGTTTTTCTCACGCACATGGAACATCATTCTAATCAGACCTCTTGGTACGAAACCATTTGCGATGTTGTAATTATTGAACCCGATGAAAATTTATTGGTTGATCCCGAGAAATTGCGCGAGAAACTTGAAGAATATAAAGATCGTAAATTAAAAATTGGATCATTTTCTGCAGCTTCAAATGTTACCGGTGTAAAACCACCCTATTATAAATTAGCCAAATTAATGCACGAATTTGGAGGACTATGTTTTGTTGATTTTGCAGCATCAGCACCGTATGTAGAAATTAACATGCATCCTAAAGACCCGCTGGAGAAACTGGATGCAATTTTCTTTTCTCCGCATAAATTTTTAGGCGGTCCCTGTACAGCAGGAATCATGATTTTTGATTCGAGCTTATACAACAATAAAGTTCCAGATAACCCCGGCGGAGGAACCGTGGATTGGACCAATCGTTGGGGCGAATATAAATATATTGATGATATTGAATTAAGAGAAGATGGAGGAACACCTGGATTTTTGCAGGCCATAAGATCTGCTCTAACCGTTGAACTCAAAGATAAGATTGGGGTTAAAAATATGGAACAGCGAGAAAAAGAACTTATTCCAAGAGCATTTAAAGGGCTAAAGGCAATACCCGGGATTAAAATTCTAGCTGAAAATGTAATTGACCGAATAGGTGCACTTTCATTCTATATCGAAAAGGTACATTATAACCTGGTTGTTAAATTGTTAAGCGATAGATACGGGATACAGATGAGAGGTGGCTGTGCTTGTGCCGGAACATATGGTCATTACCTGCTAAACGTCACCCATGATTATTCACGCAAAATTACCGAACTAATCAATCATGGAGATTTATCGCAAAAACCTGGTTGGATACGATGGTCCATTCATCCTACAACAAGTAACCAGGAAATAGATTATATTGTAAATGCAGTGGCGGAGATTGCAAAAAATCATCAAAAATGGATCAACGATTATCATTATAATAAGCATAACAATGAATTTATTCATCATAAATTTGTGGGAAAACAGAAGCATAATCTCGATAATTGGTTCGCTTTGAAATAATTTCGACAAAAAAGAGTTGTATTATTTTGTATTTTTGATAACAATAATTAATTTTGCAGACCATTAAGTTTAATTTTGTAGTTAATCGTATTGCATAATATAAAGGAGTTTTACAATGAGAAAAGGAATACATCCGGACAATTACAGGTTGGTGGTTTTTAAAGATATGTCGAATAGTGAGACTTTTATTACAAGATCTACTGCACCATCAAAAGAAACCATTAAAATGGAAGATGGTGTTGAGTATCCATTAATTAAAGTTGAAATTTCAAATACCTCTCACCCATTTTATACAGGTAAGATGAAACTTGTTGATACTGCCGGACGTGTAGATAAGTACATGAACAAATATAAAAAGCATGTAAAAAAATAAATCATCATACACGTAAGAAAATATTGAAAGCTCCGACAATCGGAGCTTTTTTTGTTTAAATTTGTATGGAAACTTCATAAACTTTTTACCTATGAATTACATATTATTCGACGATAAAAGCTGGCAAAACTTATTACCACTTACTTTTACCAAACCTGTTGGCGAAATAAGAACAGGAATTCTTACCCTAAAAGAAAAATGGGAAAAAATGCTTCAAAGCCCGGTATCCTATAAAACAGAAAATTATCTCTCCGAAAAGTATACCATAAAGGTTGCCACTGAAAATATACTCATTAATGGTTCGGTAATACCCAATAAAAATCTCATTGAAAAAATCCAACAACTTGACACCAATAAAGCTTTAGTTGCAGGCACAAAGATACTGGCACTAAAAATAAACAAAGATCAGCTTCCCAATTTCAATCCTTACTCAACAGAAAATTTTGAAAAGGAAAATTTTACGTCGGAATTTATTTCTATTGAGTGGCCCTGGGACATTTTTAAATTAAGCGAAGTGAATATAAAAACTGATTTTGACCTTATTACTAAAAATCGAAAATCGAAGCCATTAAGCAAATCAAATAACATTTTAGCAGAAGAAAATATTTTTATTGAAGAAGGAGCAAAAGTTGAATTTGCCACCCTAAATGCTTCAAACGGGCCTATTTATATTGATAAAAATGCAGAAATTATGGAGGGGAGCTTAATTCGAGGTCCATTTGCTTTATGCGAGCATGCCGTAGTAAAAATGGCGGCTAAAATTTATGGCCCAACAACTATTGGCCCTTATTCAAAAGTTGGTGGTGAAATTAACAACTCAGTAATCATAGGATACTCCAATAAAGCACACGATGGATTTTTAGGGAATTCTGTGATTGGAGAATGGTGTAACCTGGGAGCCGATACGAACAATTCAAACCTTAAGAACAATTATACTGAAGTGCGTTTGTGGAATTACGAAAAAGAACGGTTTGTTAAAACCGGCCTGCAATTCTGTGGTTTAATCATGGGCGATCATTCCAAATGCGCTATAAATACCATGTTTAATACCGGAACCGTAATTGGTGTTAATGCCAATATTTTTGGCGGGGGATTCCCGCGAAATTTTGTCCCTTCCTTTTCATGGGGTGGAGCACAAGGGTTTACTATTTATGGATTGGATAAAGCATTTGAAGTAGACGAAAAAGTTATGGAACGTCGAAATAAAATTTTAGATGATAAAGAGAAAAAAATCCTAAATTATATCTTCGAAAAGACTTCAAAATACAGAATGTATTAAATTTTTGCTGCCAAAATTTTGTATTAAATACTTTTGGCATAGTGATTGCCAATTCTATTAACCGAATTATTTTTTTAAGTGTACTGACATTTTGTCTTTACATGTAAACCTTATTAACATAGGATATTAGTATATGAGTGATAAATATGAATTCAGACATAAAAACATGAATATTTTCTTTGCAGGGGATATGGAGGCTGATGGAGATTTTATCCCTTTAATCTCAGATGATGAAGATGATGTGGATATAAAAAAATCTGAAATGCCCAAAGAACTGCCCGTTCTACCTTTACGGAATACCGTTCTTTTCCCTGGGGTTATCTTGCCTATTACCGTAGGAAGAAAAAAATCAATAAAACTGGTTAATGATATTTATAAAGGAGATAAAATCATTGGTACGGTTGCCCAAAAAGATGCCAGAGTTAATGAACCCGAAGAAAAGGATATTTATAAAACAGGTACCGTTGCCCATATTTTAAAAGTACTTGAAATGCCCGATGGCAGTACATCGGTTATTATCCAAGGACGCCAGCGTTTCCAAATTAATGAGATGGTTCAGGATGAGCCATATCACAAAGCAACCGTTACATTACTTAATGATGCGCTACCAAAAGATGATAGTCGCGAATTTGAGGCTATTGTTGGTTCATTGAAAGATTTATCTTTGCGTATTATCAAGCTATCCAGCCATATTCCGCCCGAAACGTCATTTGCGGTAAAAAATATTGAGAACCCTAAATTCCTGGTTAATTTTATTTGCTCCAATAGCGATATCGAAATTAAAGAAAAGCAGAAACTTATTGAAATTGAAGATTTAAAACAACGCTCAATACTGCTTCTTGAACTGTTAAGTAAAGAAGTGCAAATGCTTGAGCTTAAAAATGATATCCAAAGCAAAGTAAAAACTGATTTAGACCGTCAACAACGAGAATACTTGTTACACCAGCAAATGAAAACCATTCAGGACGAACTGGGAGGAAGCCCTATTGATCAGGAAATTGAAGAGTTGAAAAAACAGGCCAAAAAGAAAAAATGGAACAAAGAAGTAACCGAAATTTTTAATAAGGAGCTAAAAAAAATGCACCGGTTAAATCCGGCAACGGGCGAATATTCTGTTCAGCTTAATTATTTGCAAACATTGCTTGATTTACCCTGGAACGAATTTACCCAGGATAACTTTGACTTGAAAAGAGCTCACAAAATTTTGGATGAAGATCATTTTGGATTGGAAAAAGTTAAAGATCGTATTTTAGAATATCTGGCTGTTTTAAAACTAAAGGGTGATTTAAAATCGCCGATTCTTTGTTTGTATGGCCCTCCGGGAGTTGGTAAAACATCGCTTGGAAAATCTATTGCTAAAGCACTGGATCGAAAATATGTAAGAATGTCGTTGGGAGGATTACACGACGAAGCAGAAATCCGTGGCCACCGAAAAACTTATATCGGGGCCATGCCTGGTCGTATTATTCAAAATATTAAAAAAGCAAAATCGGCAAACCCTGTTTTTATTCTCGATGAAATTGACAAGGTAAGTAATGATTTTCATGGCGATCCGGCTTCGGCGCTGCTCGAAGTTTTAGACCCTGAGCAAAACAGTTCTTTTCATGATAATTACCTGGAACTGGAATTCGATCTTTCAAACGTAATGTTTGTGGCAACAGCAAATACCTTATCAACCATTAGCCCTGCATTACGCGACAGGATGGAAATGATTGATATTAGTGGTTATATTGTAGAAGAAAAAATTGAAATTGCTAAAAGACACTTAATCCCAAAACAATTAAAAGCGCATGGCGTAAAAAAATCGCAAGTTTCGTTTAGCAAAAAAGTACTCGAATATATCATCGAAAATCATACTCGCGAATCGGGTGTAAGAACCCTAGATAAAACCCTGGCAAAAGTTATCCGTAATATTGCACGAAAAATTGCATTGGAAGAAAAATTCAACAAATCACTAAGCATTAGTGATATTAAAGAAATATTAGGGCCTTCCGAATTTTCAAAAGAAAAATACCAGGGCAATGATTTTGCGGGTGTTGTTACCGGATTAGCATGGACTGCAGCAGGTGGTGAAATTTTATTTATTGAAAGCAGCCTAAGTAAAGGAAAAGGGAAATTAACCCTTACCGGCAATTTGGGTGAAGTGATGAAAGAATCGGCTGTAATTGCTTTAGAGTATATTAAATCGCATGCCGATGAGTTAGACATACCACAATCGGCTTTCGAAAACTGGAATATACATATTCACGTACCCGAAGGAGCAATTCCAAAAGACGGTCCGTCAGCCGGAATTACGATGGCAACATCTATTGCTTCTATTTTTACGCAGCGCAAAGTGGAAAATAAAATAGCTATGACAGGCGAAATAACCCTTCGGGGCAAAGTATTGCCCGTTGGTGGTATTAAAGAAAAAATACTGGCAGCTAAACGTGCTAATATTACTGATATTATTTTATCGGAAGAAAACAAAAAGGACATTGCCAAAATTAAAGATATTTATCTAAAAGGATTAAACTTCCATTTTGTAAAAGAAATTATGGATGTTTTAGATATTGCGCTCTTAAAAGAGAGGGTAAAAAAACCATTAAAAATTAATGAATAACTTGACAAATAAATTTTATTCATTAAATTTATCTTTTTAACAGATGTTGTGTGCAAGCAAAGCGAACTTCACAGATAAATTAGGAAATATCGATTCACAATGGAAATATCAAAACATGAAACCGAATGGTTAGAAAGTGAAGGAGCCAAAATGCTCTTGGATTTAGGAGTAAAACAAGGAGATAATGTAGTTGATTATGGCTGCGGAGAAGGAAGATATACCATCCCATTGTCTCAGATTGTTGGGAAACAAGGCTGTGTTTATTCTGTGGAACAAGATGAAAATGCCATTGCTACCGTTCAAAAAAGACTCCCGCAGTTCTCCAATCTGGATATTGTAAAATTCCTAAACGTTAGCAGGCTTGAAACATCTGAAATATTGCAAGAAAACAGTATTGATGCAATTTTCGTTTTCGATGCCCTGCAATATATTCAAGATTGGGATTTACTGTTTCGCTATTTTTTCAAAATAGTAAAACCTTCAGGATTAGTTTGCATCTATCCTGCAGCAGTAACGCATCCAGGAGATGTCGATATAAAATTGGCAATATCAAAAATGGAGGCAATCGGATTAAAATATATAAAATCAAATGAATATCAAATGATGCATAATATTGATATGGTTAATGATATAGTGTATAGTTTTCGATTATTATAAAAGCTATCAAACTACACTGCCAGCACACAACATCGTATATAAAACATTTGGCAGTCACTAGGTTATAGGGAGTTTCTGCTCCTATCAAAAGCACTTGTAACTTGACAGGTAAGTGCTTCGAAATGCCAAACGTTTCATATACGTAACCGTTTAATTTTTAAAATCATGAAACAAGTATGATGTAAAATAATCGTTAAAACACACGGCAATGATTATTTTACATCATGCGGTTCCATCTGACAATTGAAAATAGATGAAACCCTCATGCAATAAAATACACAACCTGTCTGCCTACAGGCAGGCAAGGATATGAATAAAACATGAGGGTTCCACAATATTAGAAGTACAAATGTCGATTTTACTTTTACTTAATGATTGAAAATCAGAAGTCTAACTAAATTATATACTTGTGAAAATGGGAGCAGGTCTTTTTTGGGGAATTTTACTCATTCTTATTGGCTTAGGAATAGTAATTCGTGTTGTGTTCAATATCGATTTCCCGCTCATAAAATTTATTATTGCCTTTTTCTTTATTTTTATTGGCATTAAAATTCTTATTGGAAACTACAATTTTTCGTCCGGTAAAACCGACGAAGATACAACAATCTTTAGCGAGAGTAAAGTGCAAGGGCTGGATGAAAATTTTAAAGAATACAATGTGATTTTTGGAAGTACGATTATTGATTTAAGAGATGTTGATTTATCAAAAAGATCTAAAGAAATAAAAATCAATACCATTTTTGGAAGTGCCGTGTTAAAGCTTGATGAAAACACACCAGTAAAAATAAAAGCTGATGCAGCTTTTGCTTCGGCAAAATTACCCAATGGGAATACTGCTGCCTTTGGAACAGGACGATACGAAAATGAACTTTTCAGAAAGGATACAAACCATATTTATATTAAAGGGGATGTTGTATTCGGAAGCCTTGAAATAAAAAGCTATTGATTTATTATAAAAAACTAAAAAACAGGGAGCTCTAAGTAGCTCCCTATTTTGTTTTATCACCTTCGCATATAATCAAAAGCCTTATCTATAGAATCTTTTACTTTGGTTAAACCTTCTTCAATCCCATCTTTCATTTTATACCAGTTCCCATCTTGTGATTTTTTCATGTCAGCAAACTTTTCTTCTAACGATTGTTTATATTTTTTAATATGCTCAACCTGTTCATTAATCTTCACCCTTAAATCATCGCTGGCATGTTTAGCTTTTTCTTCCAGTTCATCAATTTTTTTTGCAGCATCCTGAATCCACAACTCTGCTTTTTCGTAAAATGCTTGTTTATCATTATTTACTTTTGCTAAAAATTCTTCAAATTCCATTACCAACGATTCCCATTTATCCTGACCGGCATTTTTTAATTGATCGAATTTTTGCTCCAGTTCTTCTCGTTGTTTTTTTAACAAATCAAGCCTTTCATCTACTTCCTTCATACTTTTTTCAGCATTCAGTTTTGTTTCCAATGCCTTAGCTTCAAGCTCATAAATTTTGGATAGTAGTTGTTTTACTATTATTTCTGCTCTTATTTCATAATCTTTTCTTTCTTGTTCTTTCTTCTCTTTCATATCCTTTATTTTTTGTTATTACTTCAAATATATTACTAAATTTTTGCCAAAAAATCAAGTTTTACACGATAAATTTGCTTTACGGTTTGTTTTTCCATTATTTTAAAATATAAAAAAATGATGATGATGATTTTAAAAGATCAAACTAGTCGTGATATGATATTTAATACCAGACCTAAAGCAATTGTTTCCCTGGTACCCTCAATTACCGAATTACTGTTTAATTTAGGTTTAAAAAATAAAATAGCAGCAATTACCAATTATTGTATCCAACCAGAAAAAAAAGTAACGCAAAAACCAAAAATAGGAGGCCCCAAAAGCTTAGATATTCAAAAAATTCTAGCACTAAATCCGGACTTAATCATCGCCTCGAAAGAGGAAAACAATAAACAACAAGTTGAATTTCTCATGAACCATGGTAACGTTTATGTCAGTGATGTTAAAAATTTTACTACTGCGCTTTCTTTAATTCAGGATATTGGTATTATTACTCACCAAAAAGAAAATGCAGATAACCTTATAAAAAGTATAAAAAATAAATTTAGCGAGTTACAAATCCCGGCAACAAAAAGAAAAAGAGTTACATACTTAATTTGGAAAAATCCTTACATGTCAATTAATAATGATACATATATTCATCACATGCTTTTATTAGCTGGTTTAGACAATGTTTTTGCAGACAAAAAAAACCGGTATCCCAAAATAACTATACAAGAAATACAAACACATAATCCGGATTATATATTTCTGTCATCCGAACCCTATTCGTTTAAAGATGTACATGTTCATCAGTTTAATAAAATTTTTCCTAACACAATGATTAAACGTGTCGATGGTAAAATATTTTCATGGTATGGTTCACATTTAATAAAAGCACCTGATTATTTCAAACATTTGTTATAAGTTTGTTGCATATTATATAAATATAAACAACGATAATTTTTTACTAAAAATAACAATAATGAATAAAATTGCCGTTTTCCCTGGATCATTCGATCCTTTTACTGTTGGCCATGAATCGATTGTTAGCCGGGCGTCGAAGCTTTTTGATAAAATATTTATTGCCATTGGCTATAATGCCCAAAAAGATGCCTTATTTTCATTAGACGACAGGATTAAATTTATAAACCAGGTTTTTGAAAACAATTCTGCCATTGAAGTAACTCATTTTGAAGGTCTTACAATTGACTTATGTAAGAAACTCAATGCTAATTATATTTTACGGGGTTTACGTACATCAGCCGACTTTGAATATGAGCGAGCGATAGCACAAGTTAACAAAGCCATGTATCAGGGAATTGACACGGTATTTTTTCTTACCATGCCCGAACATACACCGGTTAACTCATCCATTGTTCGCGATATTTTGCGCCATGGAGGCGATGCAAGCAGATTTATTCCCTCTAAAATGAATATTAAAAATCCTATTAAAGATAAATAAAATGTGGGTTAAGTTTATTTCTCTGCTTTTCATTATTGTTCCTTTATTTACACAGGGTAAACAGGTTGTGTTAAAAGGGAATATTACCGAATACCCGGAAAAAAAAATTTCTTTTTTTACCTACGATGATCAAATTACCTATACGGAAAAAAAACTTTGCTCAACGGTTATCGACGAAAACGGAAAATTTACCTGCACTTTTGACATAAAACAAACTACTTATGTTTTTTTGCACTTGGGTATTTACGAAGCATATATTTTTGTAGAACCGGGGAAAAAATATGAACTATTATTTCCCGAGATACAGGAAAAAAAACTTATTGATGAGTTAAATCCTTATTTTGAACCTGTATTATATCATCTTGGAATCGAAGAAACATCTAAAAATGAACTAAATTATCAATTGGCTTTTTTCGATGAAGTTTACAGCAAAATGATTAATGACAATGCATATCTAATCTATTCCAAATCAAACAAATTGAATGTAAACCAGGAGTTAAATAAAGTAGATTCGATATTTACCGATTTTCATCATCCTTTTTTTAATGATTTCAAAACATACCGGTTTGCCTCTTTCAAACATCTTTCATTCCAGGAAAAATCAAAAAGTATTTCGAACACCTATTATCTTAATAACAAAGTTCTTTATCATAATCCGGCTTACATGGAGCTATTTAATCAGGTTTATGATGAATATTTTCAATATTTTGGACGCACCCATTATGGTGAGCAGATTTATAAAGATATAGATGAACGAAAAAGTATCACTGCATTAAAAAACACCTTAGGCCAGGATTCTGTATTAAACAATGATACACTTAAAGAACTGGTAATTTTAAAGTGTTTGCACGAAGAATTTTACAATGATGATTTTTCGCGCAACGCCATGTTGGTTGTTTTAGATTCTTTAGCAATGCAAACCAACATTCCGGAACACCATAAAATAGCACAAAACATAAGAACCAAAGTAACCAAACTTATGGTTGGCTTTAAACCTCCTGCTTTTAATTTATATACTAAAGATAGCAGCCTGGTTTCACTCGATACGTTCAAAGGACAATATGTTTATCTCGGATTTTGCACTACCATAAGTTATGCCTGTATACAAGAATTTGATAAGTTACAACGGCTTGATGAATTACACAAAGAGCATTACGAAATTGTGGTCATTTCCATGGATGAAAGTTTAACACACATGAAAAGGTTTGTGGAAAAAAAAGGTTACAGCTATACCTTTATCCATTATGGCAATCAACCCGAAGTATTTAAAGATTATGATATCAGGGCTTTCCCAACTTATTATTTTATTGATAAAGAAGGCAGACTTTCTATGTCGCCGGCTCCCGCTCCCGATGAAAATTTAGAACAATACATTTTCAAAAAATTAAAAGAAGCGGGAGACCTGTAGTCAAAAATAAAAAATCTAGGTAATAATTATATCTCCCGATTTTAATACCTCAACAATCGACGGAAAAGTGTTATTTATTATCTCAGGAAAATCAGGCTTAGTCAACCACTTCACTTCAGTAATCTCCTCTTCAATCTGTGGTTTTAACTTCCCATTTCCACTGTGAGTCATATCGTACCAGTATGTTTTTTTTAAAATAGGTTGATTAGCTAAAATATAAGTATGCCAGGTTATTGCCAACTGTTTTTTTAAATGTAAGTCAGAAATTCCACACTCCTCTTCTACTTCCCGTAAGGCTCCCTTTTCTGGTGGTTCACTCTTTTCCAATTTTCCTTTGGGTAAATCCCACTTTCCTCTTCGAAAAATAGCTAAAAATCTTTCATCCGGAGTTTTTACCAGTCCTCCGGCTGCTTCAATGATGGTAAAAAACGACATAAACTGACTGAAAACACAATCTATATCAGGATGAATAATATAAAGCGCTTGAATATTCTCATTATTACTAAATCTATCCAACACGTCCTTAAGTCGTGATTTATTTTCAAAAAAACATTTTATGCTTTTTGTATTTTCTTCCAGATAGTTAGCATCGTCAACAAAAAAAACGACTCTTTGATTATAAAAAACTTTATACATTTGTGGTATGGAACATTTAGAACAAAAAATTGCACAATCGTTATTGCAAATTAAGGCAATAAAGTTACAACCTGCAAATCCGTTTACCTGGGCTTCGGGTTGGAAATCTCCTATTTACTGTGACAACCGAAAAACCCTATCATATCCAGAAATTAGAGATTTCATTAAGGAAAGTTTTGCACAGGTGGTTACCGAAAAATTTGGCAAACCCGATTTTATTGCCGGGGTAGCAACCGGAGCTATTGCCATTGGAACCTTGGTAGCCGATGCCTTAAACCTCCCTTTTGTGTATGTTCGGCCAAAACCTAAAGAGCATGGCCTGGGGAACCAAATTGAAGGAAAAATTCCGGAAGGAAAAAAAGTAGTTGTAATCGAGGACCTGGTTTCAACCGGCAAAAGTAGCCTTAAAGCGGTTGAGGCACTTCGTAACCAAAATATTGAAGTAATCGGAATGGTGGCTATTTTTACCTATGGTTTTAAAATAGCCGAAGACAATTTTAAAAATGCAAATGTTCCATTAAAGACATTATCAAATTACAATCAACTAATACAATTTGCATTACAAACAGGATATATCAAAGAATCTGATTTGGAAACATTAAACCAGTGGAGAGAGAATCCTGAAGTGTGGAGTAAATAAAACTATGGTAATTAAAAATTTAAGAAATGAGCAAGTATAACAGCAAAATTGGAAAAATAAATAAACAGGATCAGTTAATCTTTGATTTTTTATCTGATTTCAGAAATTTAGAAAGCATAATTCCTGAAGATAAAATATCAAATTTTGAAGCAACCGAAGATCGGTGTAAATTCAAGATTGAAGGAATTGGCCAGGCAGGACTCAAAACCATTGAAAAAGAACCTAATAAATTAATTAAAATAACCAGCGACGGGAAAGCTCCTTTTGGATTTAGTTTTTGGATTCAACTTAAACCTATTGAGCAGGAAGAAAACACAACCGCTATTCGTTTAACAATTGATGCCCAACTCAATCCCATGATGAAGATGATGGTGGAAAAACACTTGCAAAAAGGAATCGATTCGCTGGTTGACCATATGGTTATTTTTTTTAACGAAAAAGTAAAAGAAGAATAATCTGTTGGTTAAATTAAAAATTCAATTTCTTTAAATTCAAATTCTTTCGTCTCATTCTCGGAGGTTAAAATTTGCAAATGCCCGTACTCGTTAACTCCGGTTATTTTGGCATAAAAAATCCGGTTATTCCAGCGGAAATTGTAAAATTTATTAAAACGATACAAGCTTTCAATATATTGATGGTTAATTTCACTCATGAATCCGGATTGTAATTTCTGGTAATATTTTTTAATATGTTGCCTTACAGATACCAACTCTTCTTCAATAGAATAATTTTTCCCAGTTATTTGTTTTAAAGAAACCGGATTAGGGGCATTGCTAAAAAATTGTTCTTGATTTAGATTCAATCCAATACCAGCAACAGAATAATTTATCGTTGAGCCTTTTATACTATTTTCAATAAGTATTCCGGCCAATTTTTTATCTTTATAATAGATATCATTAGGCCACTTAATTTTTATATCAGTCAATTTTGATGAGGCATATTCAAAAAGTCCCAATGAAATAACTTTCGAAAGCATGTAGTGATGCTGAATGGGTAAAAAGTAAGGAAGTAAAATGATGCTAAAAGTAAGATTTTTCCCTTTCTCACTCTCCCACGTATTTTGTCCTAATCCTCGTCCTGCCTTTTGATCATAAGTATAAGCGATAGTTCCCTCCTTAATATTTTTCGATTGCAATAATAATTGAGCAGCATAAGAATTTGTTGAATCGATCGAAGGTAATGTTACAATTTTATCCCAGGGGTTCATTCCAAAAATTTTTATAAAAGTAGAACGAAATTACAAAACAATGACAATATGGTAAAAAAACTGACAAATTCTTAGACAAAATGAACTTAAGTTGTAAAAATAATGACATTTTTACGCAGCAAACAAAACCATGCTCTTTTTGTTTTAAAAGGAATGATTTTTGATAAACTGAACAAACAATAACTTAAACACAAACAGAGTTTTAAAAATATAATGTAAAATCATTACCTTTGTCAAAAATTAAATTTTAATGATAAATAAACAAACAAAAGATTATAGTACGGAAGAGTTAATAGATGCAATAATTGAAGGGATACATAAGAAAAAAGGGAAAGACCCTGTAAATTTAGACCTAACCAATATTGAAAATACATTTTGTAACAATTTTATTGTCTGTCATGGAGATTCTAACACCCAGGTAGAAGCACTGGCAGACGCTGTAGAAGAAAATGTTAGAGAAACACTGGGATTAAAAGCCTGGCATAAAGAAGGCCTTGAAAACGCCACATGGGTACTGCTCGATTACGCCGATGTAATTGTTCATATTTTTCAGCATGAATATCGAAATTTTTATAAACTGGAAGATTTATGGGCAGATGCAAAGCTTACCCATTACGAAGATGTTGTAAAATAATTTTAAAGGAGAATAAAAAGAATGACAGATAATAACGGATCGTTAAACAATAACAATCAAAATAAAAACAATAGCAATTCAAAAAACACCAATAATAAAGGCGGAAAACCTAAATTTAACATCTATTGGGTTTATGGTTTGATTGCTTTAACTTTAATTGGGCTACAACTATTTAGTTTCTCTCCCGGACCTAAAGAAATTTCCATGCAGGAATTTGAGCGCGATATGCTCAAGAACGGAGATGTAGAAAAAATTGAGGTAATCAATAAAGAGAAGGCAAATATCTATATTAAAAAAGACCGTCTGAATGATGCGCGATATAAAGATTTATTTGACAATAGCTTTTCCAGCGTATCGCAAGATGGCCCACATTTTTTCTTTACCATTGGATCTATCGAATACTTTGAGCGATGGTTAAGAGAAGCACAAGATAAATACATGGATGGTCAATATATTGAAGTGAGCTACAAAACACAGCCCAACTATTTTCGCGACATTATTGGCTGGTTATTGCCTATTTTCATTATTCTGGCTATTTGGATTTTCATTTTCCGCAGAATGTCTAAAGGCGGAGGCCCTGGTGGTGCTGGTGGAAATATTTTTAGTGTAGGAAAATCAAAAGCTCAACTCTTTGATAAAGAAAGCAACATCAAAATTGATTTTAAAGATGTTGCCGGACTGGAAGAAGCGAAAGTTGAAGTACGCGAGATTGTTGACTTCTTGAAGAAACCAAAAAAATATACCGATTTAGGAGGTAAAATTCCTAAAGGAGTATTACTAGTAGGACCTCCCGGAACCGGAAAAACATTGCTTGCAAAAGCAGTTGCGGGCGAAGCAAATGTTCCGTTCTTTTCCATGTCGGGATCCGATTTTGTTGAAATGTTTGTAGGAGTTGGAGCTTCGAGGGTTCGCGACCTTTTTAAACAAGCCAAAGAAAAAGCACCATGTATTATCTTTATTGATGAGATTGATGCCATAGGCCGGGCTCGTGGAAAAAATTCAAATTTTGGTTCAAATGACGAACGCGAAAATACCTTGAACCAGCTCCTAACCGAAATGGACGGTTTTGGAAATAATGTGGGTGTAATAATTATGGCCGCTACCAACCGTGCCGATATTCTTGACCGGGCTTTACTACGTGCAGGCCGTTTCGACCGACAGGTTCATCTTGAGTTGCCGGATATTAATGAGCGAAAAGAAATTTTTAAAGTACATCTACAACCAATTAAATTAGAAACCAATTTAGATGTTGACTTTTTGGCGAAACAAACTCCGGGATTTTCCGGTGCCGATATTGCCAATGTTTGTAATGAATCGGCATTAATTGCTGCACGAAAAAGTAAAAAAGTAGTTGAACGGCAGGATTTTCTTGATGCCGTAGACCGTATTGTTGGCGGGCTGGAACGTAAAAGCAAAATTATTTCTAAAGAAGAAAAAAAAACCATTGCTTTTCATGAAGCTGGACATGCCACGGTAAGTTGGCTGCTTGAACATGCAAGTCCGCTGGTAAAAGTTACCATTATTCCACGCGGCCGTGCTTTAGGTGCTGCATGGTATTTACCCGAAGAAAGACAAATTACTACCCGCGATCAACTAATTGATGAAATGTGTGCCGCATTAGGTGGCCGTGTTTCTGAAGAATTAATGTTTGGAAAAGTATCAACCGGGGCAATGAACGATCTGGAGAAAATTACCAAACAAGCCTATGCAATGATAGCCTACTTTGGCATGAGTAAAAAGGTAGGCCATGTTAGTTTTTATGACTCCACCGGGCAAAGCGAGATGTCGTTTACCAAACCATATAGTGAAAAAACAGCTGAGTTAATTGACCAGGAAGTTAAAGATTTAATTGAAGAAGCTTATGTTAGGGCATATGAAATTCTGAAAAAACATAAAAAGGGATTAACCCAACTTGCCGAACAGCTGCTTGAAAAAGAAGTTATTTTTACCGAAGATCTGGAAAAAATATTTGGGAAAAGGCCATGGAAATCAGCTCAGGAAAAGAGAGAAGAACTGGCTGAAAAACGAAAAGAAAAAAAGAAAGAGTTAATAAAAGAATTTGATACTGAAGAGGAAAAAGAAAAAGAAAAGAAAGAAGAAGACAAGAACAAAAAAAATAAATCAGAAGAAGAAGAATCAGAGGACGATAAAAAAAATAAATAACCGGATAAATCCCAAGCACCTTGAATAACTTATTACAACGCACCATTACAGGAATTTTTTTTTTAACACTTGTAATTGGTGCTATTGCTTTTCATAAAATTAGCTTTTTCATATTATTCGAACTAATTATTATCTGTTCGATGTATGAATTTTATTCATTAGCCAAAAAAGAAAACTATAAGCCTCAGAAATTATACGGGATTATTATAGGGGCTATAACTTTTGCAGCTAACTACTTTTATGTTAACCAAAATATCGGAACAAAAGTATTTCTTCCTTTAATTATACTTGCCGGAGGAATCTTTATTTTTGAACTATATCGTAGATCAGAAAAGATACTGGCTGATGTAGGATTTACATTACTTGGGATTATCTACATTGCATTACCCTTATCATTAACCAATTACATAGTTTTTGAAAATGGGAATTACCATTGGAGGCTCCTTTTAGGTTTTTTTATTCTCACATGGACTTTTGATACTTTTGCATATATTTTTGGAATATCATTTGGAAAACATCGGTTGTTCGAGCGTATTTCCCCCAAAAAATCATGGGAAGGATTTATAGGCGGTTTAATTTTTGCAACCATTGTATCCTATCCTATCTCTTTGATTTTTCCTGAATTAAATCTTATGCAATGGACAATAACAGCTATTATAGTTTCAATTGTTGGAACCTATGGTGATTTGGTTGAATCCTCATTTAAACGCAGTCACGATAAAAAAGACTCCGGAAGTATGCTACCCGGACATGGCGGCATGTTAGACCGTTTCGATGCTATTTTATTTTCTTTACCTGTATTTTATGTTTTTCTTCAATTAATTTATTAAAATTCTTAAATTTGTATCAAAACATTATCCGATGAAAATTCATAAAGAAGGTATTTCTGTACTTGTTATACTCTTTATTGTTTTAATAGGGATTAATCTGGGAGTATACTACCTGATTGGAGGTAACACAATTTATAACTGGATCACAGTTATTATAACTGTTTTATTTTATAGTTTTGTAGGATTCTTTTTCAGAAGTCCTCGCCGTAAAATAATTGTTAATGATAATAAAATATTCGCTCCGGCTGACGGAGAAGTTGTAGCTGTTGAACAAACAAATGAAGGTGAATATTTTAAAGACCAACGTATTCAGGTTTCTATTTTTATGTCGATATGGGATATTCATATTAACTGGTTTCCTATTGGAGGGATCATCAAATATTTTAAATACCATCCCGGCAAATATTATGTAGCCCGTTTGCCGAAGTCATCCACTGAAAATGAACGAACATCAGTTGTTATTGAAGATGATAAAAAACGTCAGATTTTAGTACGACAAATTGCAGGAATCGTTGCACGTCGAATTATATCCTATGCCCAAAAAGATTTAAAAGTAAAACAAAATGCCGAACTGGGATTTATCCGTTTTGGCTCCCGTTTAGATGTTTTTCTACCGCTCGATGCAAAAGTAAAAGTTAATCTTGGCGATAAAACCCAGGGCTCACAAACAGTGATTGCCGAATTTAGTTAATTATACCTAATCAAAATAGTTGTCAATATTAATTCGGTGCAACTTGTCATTTTCAAAAATAAAAGTATACTTTGTTCCCTCACCAATCATCTCAAGGGTATCAGAATCCATATTTAATTGATTTGAAAATCGATTTTGAAAATCTTCCTTTGATAGTCCTACTTTTATATCATTTGTTAAGACAATTTGTTTATTTAAAATTTTCCCGGCAAGTAAGAATTCCTGACCCAAATGCGTTTTGTAAAAAAATATCTCCGACTTCCTGTACCTAAATTGATAAATAGTATCTGTTTTTTCAGGATAGTGTTTATTCTTTCGTAATAATTTTTGGGTCATGAATTTGGAAGATTCGTTTTCCGAGAAGCTTTTAATATCTTCTGTAAAACCAAATGGTTGTTCAAGAAACTCCTTCTTACTTATTTTCTCATAATCAACCTCTGCTGTTTTATTTACAGACTTACATCCAAAAAACAATAAAAGAAAAACAACATATACTATTTTTTTCATAGAAACGATTTTTGAGCAATTTACAAAAAAACGTTTACAAGAAAAATAAAGCTACACCGCCTACAGCGATAACCGACCCTATAATTTCTTTCAAGGTAACTTTTTCTTTAAAAAAAAGTACAGCAGGCGGAATAATTAATACCGGTACAATTCCCATAATAGTAGATGCAACACCTGTAGTTGTATGTTTTACAGCCAGCAATGAAAAAGACACTCCCAAAAATGGGCCAAAAAAGGCACCAATCCCTACCCTGCTCATGGCTTTTTTATTTTTAATGGCTTCAAATACCTTTTTCCACCGTTTTAAAAAAATAAATAAAAGAGAAAAGCCTATAAATCCGGTAATTACTCTTATCTGAGTTGCAGCAAAAGGATCCATATCCTGCATTCCGAATTTACTTAAAACCAATCCTGTCCCTTGCCCTACAGCACCTCCAAAAGCCAACAAAAGCCCGGCAACAGGATAAGAAAAATTAAGCCTCTTCTTTTTCCTGGACGATTCGCCCAATTTATTTGATTTTCTTTCTATCACAACCAAAACGATACCGGTTATCGTTAAAATCATTCCAATTATATTTTGTGTCGTCAAAACTTCATCCATAATTAACCAACCAATAAAAGCTGTAATGGGTGGAGTTAGCGACATAATCAACATCGAAACCCTGGAACCAATAACTACATAAGCTTCGAACAAAAGCAAGTCACCAATAACAAATCCTACAAGCCCAGACAAGGAAAGCCAAAGCCAATTATGAACCGAAGCATCGAGTGGGATAAATGCTCCCCGGGTAAATAAACCATAAAATCCAATAAAGAAAAAAGCCATAAAAAGCCTGATAAGGTTGGTGGACAGCGAGCCTACTTTTTTCCCTGCCGACTCAAAAGCAATCCCTGTTATGGTCCAAAAAACAGCTGTTAACAATGCAGCAAATTCCCCCAAATGTGATTGAAACATAAAATTTTTATTTTATTTTGTATTTAAGCAAGTTTATATATCCCCAAAATGATGGTTTAATTTTATAATCTGCAAAAAAAACTTAATTTAGCCTGACGTATTCAATAATATAATCTTTTCAACTATTTTTGAATAATTATGATTTCTTGGTTAAAAAAGTTTTTACAGATTTCAATCAAACATCCCGTTAGATGTTTTTTTTGTCCTAAAGTTTAACTATGAATGGAAAACTAAAATATTTATTTATTGCTATTGGTGTTGCCATCATTGGTTTTATATTATGGTATTTTAAATCTATTGTAGCGTATATACTTATTGCAGGAGTACTGTCACTTATCGGAAGGCCTTTGATTGATTTCATTGATAAGCTACATATCTTTAAAATAAAATTCCCAAAAGCTATTTCTGCACTCATTGCGCTGATTGTAATGTGGATAATGATTTTTTCGTTTTTTCGCGTTTTTATTCCTTTAATTGCTGATCAGGCAAAAGAAATATCTACCCTCGATGCAAATTCTTTAATTATTAAATTTCAGGGGCCTATTGATAAAATCGAACAGCTATTATTAAAATTTAATATTCATGCCTTTACGGATCAACCCATTGAGCAATACTTAACGGAAAAACTAATGTCTGTTTTAAATATATCATTATTGTCCGGTTTCTTCAGTTCAATGGCTAGTTTACTGGGTAATATTTTTATTGCTGCTTTTTCTATTTCATTTATGACCTTTTTCTTTTTAAAAGATAAAGGCCTGTTTTATGAAAGCATTTTTTTATTTGTTCCGGATAAATATTTAAAAAACTTCGAGCGTGTGCTTCAATCAATAAAAAAGTTATTAACAAGGTATTTTATAGGTATTATTGTACAAATAACATGCATTATTCTACTGGTTTCCACAGGATTAACCATCGTCGGGTTAGAGTTTTCTGACGCTTTGTTAACCGGGCTCGTAGTAGGTATTTTTAACGTAATCCCATATTTAGGTCCCATAATAGGAGCAAGCTTAGGATTAATCATGGGTTTAGCCACTCATTTAGAGCTTCCTTTTTATACCGAATTACTCCCCTTACTGGGGTGGATGGCACTTGTATTTATCATTGTTCAGATAATCGATAATATTGTATTTCAGCCGGTTATATACTCAAGTAGTGTAAATGCTCATCCCATGGAAATATTTATTATTTTACTGATGGCTGGAAGCATGTTCGGGATAACTGGAATGATACTAGCCATACCCACTTACACCATAATAAGGGTTTTTTTAAAAGAATTTTTTAATAATTTTAAGCTGGTGAAAAAATTAACCCAAAAAATTTAAGATTATAAAGGGGTATTTTATATATTTACGTGAATAAATGATTTTTAATGATACAAAAGAAACTTTTTATTTATATACTGTTTTTGTTAACCTTATCAGTTAATGGGTTTGCACAGGTTGATGATGTTACCTTTAAATTTATGAACACTGCTGCCAGCTTTAAAGTAAAATGTCAGGCACAAAAAATATTGGCTGGCGATACAACCGATTTTGTAATTTCCGATACTGCTGATTACGTTTTTAACTGGTCGGGCGACGAAATCCCTTTCGAGAATTATTTACCCTCAGCTTCATTCTTTTTCGATGCTGCCGGAACCTATTCTTTCTCTCTAGATGTTACCGACAAAACTTCTGCCACTGTATATAGTGAAACTATTTCTCATACCATTCAGGATACACTAAAAATACCCAATGTTTTTACGCCAAATAACGATGGCATAAACGACCTTTTTATTGTTGAGTCCAATGGTGTTATTCCATTAGAAATCTCCATTTTTAGCCGTACAGGTACACTAATTTTTAAAACAAAAGCACCAATCATTGTTTGGGACGGACGAAATACATCAGGTTCAATGGTAAGCCCGGGAATTTATTATTATATTCTAACTTCCGAAGACCCTGCTGTGGAAGCACAAAAAGGGTTCATCCACGTTTTCTCCGATGCTAAACAATACAATTAACTTTTAGAAAGCACCCTTTTTTATTCCTTGAAAGCACCCTATTGCTATTTTCTTATTTTTTTTATCTTTGGTAAGTAATAATCCCTTTTAATCGTTCATGATGAAAAACAATATTTTCAAACGGATTTTTTTATTCTACTACGAAGGATTTAAAAACATGACGTTAGGTAAAAAACTCTGGGCATTAATCCTGATAAAACTTTTTATCATGTTTGTTATATTGAAACTTTTCTTTTTTAAAAATTTCTTAAATGAAAAATTTGATACTGAAGAAGAGAAGAGCGAATATGTATTAGAACAACTTACAAAACCTAAAAATACAGATAATGATTGAAAATCTTGATTTTGCTTTGGTAAACTGGTCGAGGGCACAATTTGCCTTAACAGCCATGTATCATTGGTTGTTTGTCCCTTTAACGCTTGGTATTACCTTTATCATAGCGTTTATGGAAACCATTTATGTAAAAACTGGTGACCCTGAATGGAAAAAAGCTACCAAATTCTGGATGACCCTATTCGGAATAAACTTTGCTATTGGTGTAGCAACGGGATTAATTCTCGAATTTGAATTTGGCACCAACTGGTCCAATTACTCCTGGTTCGTGGGCGATATTTTTGGTGCTCCATTAGCTATTGAAGGCATCATGGCATTTTTTCTTGAGTCAACATTTATTGCCGTGATGTTTTTTGGCTGGAATAAAGTAAGTAAAAAATTTCACCTGGTATCAACATGGCTGGTAGCCATTGGAGCTAATTTATCGGCTCTGTGGATTTTAGTAGCCAATGGATGGATGCAACATCCTATAGGGATGCATTTTAATCCTGAAACGGCAAGAAATGAAATGCTGAATTTTTGGGATGTTTTCCTATCACCGGTCGCTGTAAATAAATTTTTACATACCATAACTTCCGGATTTGTTTTAGCATCAATTTTTGTTATTGGCGTAAGTGCCTGGTTTTTACTAAAAGGCCGTGAGAAATTAATGGCTAAACGCAGTATGATTATTGCCGGAGTTTTTGGTTTGCTAAGCAGCTTGTTCCTCATCTATACCGGCGATGGATCGGCGTACCAGGTGGCCCAAAAACAACCCATGAAACTCGCTGCCATGGAAGGATTATATGAGGGTTCTGAAGGAGCCGGATTGGTTATGCTTGGGATGCCTACACCTGGCAAAGAATACGATGATGATAAAGATGATTATGTTTTTAAGATTGAAATTCCAAAATTACTTTCTTTTTTAGGATACCGGGATTTCAATGCTTTTGTTCCGGGAGTAAAAAATTTGGTCGAGGGAGGTTATCCGATGACCGATGAAGATGGAGGAACCCGGACAGCTATTTCAGCTACAGAAAAAATTGAAAAAGGAAAACTATCCATTAATGCATTAGCTGAATATAAAGAGGCCAGAAAAAACGGGAATGATACCATTCAAGAACAGTCGTTAAAAGTTTTTAGAGAAAATTTCCAGTATTTTGGCTACGGATTTTTAAACGACCCAAAAAGTATCATCCCAAATGTCCCGTTAACCTTCTACAGTTTTCACATTATGGTGGCTTTAGGATTTTATTTTGTGCTTTTATTTGTTATGGTACTTTTCTTTATATATAAAAATTCGCTGGAAACTAAAAAATGGCTTCTACGGTTGTCCATTTTTACGATCCCTTTAGCATACATTGCCAGTATGTCTGGATGGATTGTGGCCGAAGTAGGCCGGCAGCCATGGACTATCCAGGATTTATTGCCTACGGTTGCAGCCGTATCAAATATTGATGCCAGCGCCGTTCAAATTACTTTCTGGCTGTTTGCTATCATTTTTACAGCACTGCTTATTGCAGAAATAAAAATCATGACCAAACAAATAAAAATAGGACCTAAAGAAGGAGGACATTAAAATGTTTGAAACATTATCACACTTTGCTTTACAACAATATTGGTGGGTTATAATCTCACTACTTGGCTCAACACTTGTATTTCTTCTATTTGTTCAGGGTGGTCAAACACTAATCTATTCTTTAGGCAAAACAGATATCGAGCGCCGCATGCTGGTAAACTCTTTAGGCCGAAAATGGGAATTTACATTTACTACACTGGTAACATTCGGAGGTGCTTTTTTTGCATCATTCCCGCTGTTTTATGCCACTAGTTTCGGAGGGGCTTACTGGGTATGGATGCTTATCCTTTTTGCTTTTATTATTCAGGCTATTTCTTACGAATACAGGTCAAAGCCAAATAATTTTTTAGGAGCAAAAACCTTTGAAGTGTTCCTTTTTATTAATGGTGCACTGGGAACTATTTTGCTGGGAACAGCTGTAGCAACCTTTTTTACCGGATCGGAATTTTATATAAATGATATAAACTCATCATTCTGGGAAGGTTCAGCCCGAGGGTTAGAGCTGGCGTTAAACCCACATAACCTGTCACTTGGGTTTGCCGTTTTCTTCCTGGCCAGAACACTGGGAATCCTCTATTTTATGAATAATATTGATGAAGATGGTATAATCTCGCGTGCAAAAAGGAAGTTAGTATATAATGCAATACTTTTTGTAATTTTCTTTTTGACTTTTGTTATATGGCTGCTGCTTATCAATGGTTTTGCCTATCATCCGGAAACGAAAGAGGTATTTATGGAGCCTAATAAATACCTGCATAATTTTTTACAGATGCCTGTAGTCGCAATCCTTTTTATTGCAGGGGTATTATTGGTTTTATTTGGTATAGGGAAATCAATTCATAAAGCATGCTCCAACGGGATATGGTATGCCGGGCCCGGTACAATATTAACCGTTTTGGCATTGTTCCTTATTGCCGGATTTAACCATACCGCCTTTTATCCCTCAACTTTTGATTTACAAAGCTCATTAACCATTGAAAATGCTTCATCAAGCAAATACACTTTAACTGCAATGAGTTATGTTTCATTAATGATTCCTTTTGTTGCTGCGTATATCTGGTATGCATGGAAATCAATTAATAACAAAAAAATTGATGAAGAAGAAATGGATGAAGATATCCATGTTTATTAATTCTAAATTGCAATAGTTATGACATATTTAACAGAAATTCTTTGGCTAATCAGTTGGCCGGTAATTATTTGGGTTAGCTACAAACTTTCGGTTTTTGCGGTAAAAAAATTTGATGAACAGCTTACTAAAAATGAATAATCGGGATTCCCTTTTACCAAAGAATCGGCACATTGATCGTATCAACCGATAAAAAATGACAAAACTTAAAAATATCATACCTATACAACAGTGGTATCCCGGGCTTAAGAAAACACCCTTACTCATTGCAGGCCCTTGCAGCGCTGAAAGTGAAGAGCAGGTTATGCAAACTGCACTCGCAATTGCTAAACAGAACAAAGTAAAAGTTTTTCGTTCGGGCATATGGAAACCACGAACACGCCCGGGAAATTTCGAAGGTGTTGGCGAGTTGGGACTCCAATGGCTACAGCAGGTAAAAAAAGAAACAGGTCTTCTAACTACTGTAGAAGTAGCTAATCCGGAACATGTTGAACTGGCCATCAAATATGATATTGATATCTTATGGATTGGTGCACGAACAACATCCAACCCTTTTTCTATACAGGAACTGGCTGATAGTTTAAAAGGGTATGACAAACCTATCATGGTAAAAAACCCGATAAATCCGGATATTCAACTATGGGTTGGCGCTTTGGAGCGTTTCTATAAAGCAGGAATTCAGAAACTGGCTGCTATTCATCGGGGGTTCTACCCTTTTGAAGCTACTACCTTGCGCAATATTCCCAAATGGGAAATGCCTATTGAATTAAAAAGTAGGTGCCACAGCTTACCCATCATTTGCGATCCAAGCCATATTTCAGGTAATACAGAGTTTATTCCTGAAATAGCACAAAAAGCCATGGATTTAAACATGAATGGCTTGATGATTGAAACACACATTAACCCTACAGCTGCATTGAGTGATATGAATCAACAACTAACGCCCAAGCAGTTGAATGATTTGCTGGATAAACTTATATTCAGATCAATATCAGTAAAAAATAACGAATTCATCAGCGTGTTAGAAAGTTTGCGTGATAAGATCGATTCCATCGATCAACAAATGCTTGAATTACTTTCACAACGAATGGATATTGTGGAGGAAATCGGGAAGTATAAAAGCAAAAACGAGGTAACCATCCTTCAGTTACGGCGTTGGGAAAAAATTATTAATACACGGCTTAAACAGGGTAAAAAGCTGGGGTTATCCGAAGAATTTGTTAAAAAATTACTTCAGTTAGTTCACAAAGAATCGATTCAAAAACAAACGGAAGTAATGAATAAAATTGCTGCCTCAAAAAAATAAAAACTAGAACCCGTTATTTAATTTCTTTAAGCGTATAATCATACCCTTCCATAACCGGATTGGAAAGAATCTTATTGCAGGCTTCATTTACTCTTTCCATAGCAATTTCTTTACTTTTGGCTTCGATTTCAAGGGTAATATGTTTCCCAATTCGTACATTCGAAACCTCATTAAAACCTATATTTTTCATACTATGAGTTACTGCTTTACCTTGAGGATCTAATAATGCTTTTAAAGGCATTACATTTATTTCTGCTAAAAATTTCATTATGGTAAATATTAATCTAAGTTATAAATCCAATTATTAATTGCTGATAATAAAATATATAATATGATAATAAATGGAATCGCAATTGAATGCAATAATATTAATAAAATGGCAGATAATCCAACAAAAATAAAACGAATTTTATTCCCACTTAATCCCAAATTTCTAAACTTTAACGAAAACATCGGGAACTCAGCTACTAAAAGTAATGAGAAAACAAGAATTAAAACCAGTAGAAAAATTTTATTTTGGATTAAATAATGTACCAGATAATTATCACTAACCAAGGTAATGATATATAACGAAACAAAAAACAGAGCATTGGCAGGCGTGGGCAGTCCGATAAATGAATTACTTTGTCTTTCGTCAATATTAAATTTTGCCAGGCGGATACCTGAAAAAACTGCAATTAAAAAAGGCGAAATCAAAAATAAAATATCAATTGTCGGTAATTCAACCAACGGAGGAATGAAATATGTATTATAAAGTGCGCTTTTCATCAAAAAAAACACAATAACCGATGGAGCTACGCCAAAGCTAACCACATCAGCCAATGAATCTAACTCTTTTCCAACCTTAGAATAGACATTTAACAAACGGGCAGTCATTCCGTCCAGAAAATCTAATATAGCTGATAAAAAAATCATATATACGGCTAACAATAAATAGCCTTCAAAAGAGAGAACTATTGATAAACAACCGGAAAGTAAATTTAACGATGTGATAAAATTCGGAACATATCTTTTGATAGAAAAACGCATAGGTAATATTTAATTATATTCGTACAATTTTTTATACAAAAATAAGTTAAAAATTATAGTTCTGCCCTAAAGGATTAAAATAAGATTTTAATTTTTACTTATTTTACAAGAAGAGTAATTATTTTTACATCGATGGCAAAAAGATATCTGACGTTTTTTTTATTGCTGTTGTTTTCAATGCCACTATTAGGCCAAACAGCTAAATATTCCAACGAATTTTTATCCATTGGAGTAGGTGCCCGTTCATTAGGCCTGGCCAATGCAACCGTAGCAAATGTAAATGATGTTACCTCGGGATATTGGAATCCGGCCGGCCTTACCTCCATTGAAAACAGTATTGATGCCAGCCTGATGCATGCCGAATATTTTGCCGGAATAGCTAAATATGATTACGCCGGAGCAGCAATGGATTTAGACACCAACAGCTGGCTGGGAGCAACATTTATTCGTTTTGGTGTGGATGATATTCCTAACACCACCGATTTAATCGATAAAGATGGAAATATTGATTACGATCGAATCTCAAAGTTTTCGGCTGCCGATTATGCATTTATGATTTCGTATGCACGGAAATCTCCAGTTCCCAATCTTTCATACGGAGCCAGTGTTAAAGTCATTTACCGTAACATTGGTGAATTTGCAAATGCCTGGGGCTTTGGACTCGATGCCGGAGTACTGTATCAAAAAAATAACTGGCGGTTCGGCCTTTTAGCCCGCGATATTACCTCTACATTTAATGCATGGAATTTTAATGAAGAAGAGTTGTTAGTGGAAGTACAGGACAGTGTCTTTAACTTTGCACCCGAAAATGCACTGGAAATTACCTTACCAAAATTACTGCTGGGTGTTTCGCGAAATTTTAACATTTACAATGATTTTAGCGCCATGGTTGAGGTTGACGCCGACTTTACCTTCGATGGGCAACGTCATGTACTTATCGAAGGCGACCCGGTGAGCATTGACCCTCACATGGGAATTGAAATTGATTATCGAAAACTGGTTTTCGTACGCTTTGGAGTGGGTAATTTTCAGCGAATCGAAAATTTCGACTACTCAAAATCATTAACCTTACAACCCAACTTCGGAATTGGAATTAATATCTACGGATTAAGTATTGATTACGCATTGACTGATATTGGAGACCAATCGATTGCTTTATACTCAAATATTTTTAGCTTGCGATACTCTTTTAACAGAAAAGCAGAGTAAAATTCTTTTGCCCGAAAATATTCACTATTTTTGTCGTTAGCCTAAAAACATTTTTATGAAAATTGCAGTAGATTTTGACGGAACCATTGTCGATCACGAATACCCGGAAATAGGAAAACCCAAACTTTTTGCTTTTGAAACCCTTAAAGCGTTGCAGGATAAAGGCGTTTCTCTGATTCTGTGGACATTCAGAGCAGGGAAAGAACTCGAGGAAGCTGTTGAGTTTTGCAAAAAAAACGGCGTTGAATTCTATGCAGTTAATAAAAATTATCCTGAAGAAATTTTTGATGACTCTATCAGCCGGAAAATTAATGCCGATATTTATATTGATGACATGAATCTTGGCGGTTTTCCCGGATGGAGCGCTGTTTGGCAAATGCTAAATCCTGAACTGTTTGATGTTGATATCAAAAAACAGATGGAAAAAATCCCTGCATCCAAACGTTCATTTTGGCAAAAATTAAAACGTACACTGGCAAGATAATCACCTATAATTCATAACCTTTCTCAAAGATGAAAAGAATACTAATATACAGCATAATAACAATTTCTTTCCTGGTCACTCATGCTTGTAAAAACGAAAAACAACAACAGAAGAAAAAAGAAACTAAAACCAGTGAGGTTACAAAAAGAGTATCTGTAATTGAAGTAAAATCGCCCAGAGCAGGCGAATTATTTACCCTGGGGGACATTGTAAAAGTTGATATCGATTTAAAAGATATCGAACAAAACGTTGACTCTATGATCATCCAAACAGAAAACACACAAGCCACTTTATTGACTAAAAATTTAGATTATTCATGGAAAACCCAAAACCTGAAAACAGGTAATAATACGCTTCATATATCTGCTTTTGCCGGGGGCAAAAAAATTGACACCTATAGTCTTAAGTTGCTATTTAAATCGGATATCAAACCCGAATTATACGAATGCCGCATTGTAAATACTTACCCTCATGACACCAAGGCATACACTCAGGGACTTTTTTATGATAATGGAATTTTATATGAAGGAACAGGAAAAAAGGGTGAATCATCACTACGAAAAGTGATCCTCGAAACAGGTGAACTAATACAAAGTTTAAGTTTGCCTGCCAAATATTTTGGCGAGGGTATAACTGCTTTTGGCGATAAAATCATCCAACTAACCTGGACCTCGCAAACCGGATTTGTTTATGACAAGGAAAGCTTTACACTGATTAACACGTTGCAATATCCAACCCAGGGATGGGGAATCACTACTGATAGTGAAAAACTAATTATGAGCGATGGTACACAAACCATTTATTTTCTGGAGCCGGAATATTTTACCGAAATGGACAGAATTGAAATTTACGACCATGAGGGGCCTGTTCGAAACCTAAACGAGCTTGAATATATTGATGGTTTAGTATATGCCAATATTTTTCTAACAGAAGAAATGATTGCTTTCGACCCCCAAACCGGCAAAGTAGTAAAGAGAATCGATTGTCGTAAAGTTACTCCTGATGGATATAGGAACGAACAAGATAATGTACTCAATGGAATTGCTTACGATAAAAAAAAGAATCGCATTTTTATTACCGGCAAACGATGGCCTCATTTGTACGAAGTACAATTCCTAAAATTTTAAATTCTAATAACAAAAAAGTTATAATCAAATATTCATTGTGGGAAACAAAATCTTACATTTTTTTAACTCTCACCTCGATATCTTCATCTTTCAATAATTCAACCAGCTTTGATGTATCGGTATCTCCATAGTGGTAGGTATAAAGAATTTGTGGTTTAAACATTCTGGCAGCATCAGCTACCATTTCGGGGGTCATCGTATAAGGTAGATTCATAGGTAAAAATGCAATGTCAATATTTTCCAGTGTTTTCATCTCCGGGATATTTTCTGTGTCGCCGGCTACATATACTTTCTTATTATCAAACTGAATAACATACCCGTTTCCTTCTCCCTTAATATGGTAAGGGTCCCCGTTTTCCCGTTTATGCTTTATATTGTATGCAGGGACAGCAAGAATTTCCAGCTCGTTAATATTTAAAACATCGCCATTTTTCATTACAATAACATCGGTAAGATACTCGCTCATCTCCTTACATTTCTGGGTAAGCACAATTTTTGTATGCTCTTTTTTCAGTAATTCAATCGCATTCTGATCCAGATGATCTCCATGATGGTGGGTTATTAGTATTAAATCTGCTTTAGGATAACTTTCATAATCACCCATCCTTGAAACCGGATCAACATGAATCACTGTCCCGTTATATTCAAAGAAAATGGAACCATGCTTAACAAACTGGATTTTTAATTCGGCTTTATCGGTTTGAAAAACATCCGTCTGTAAATCTTGTGCATTTCCCATCATCATGGTAAAACTAAACGCCAGTAGTGATAATATTATATTTTTCATGGTATTAAATTTTTAATGGTTGATAAAGGTATTGAATAATATAAATACAATCAAGCTAAAATAAAAAACATCCGCTCTATTTAAAAACGGATGTTTTTTTATAATGTTCATTGTTTATTATAAATAGAGTTTATACTCCAAAACGATACGATAATTTAATTAAGAAAACATTTTGGGGATGAATGTTGAACAGGCCATCAAAATCATCTATGAACGAAAAGTCTCCAACTGAAGTTGAGCCTGTTTTGTTTTGTGTCCAAACAAGGTATAACAAAGATCCCGGTTTATACTCCCATCTGATTACAAGGTTAGACCTGAATTGCCTGAAATTAAAATCATAATCATTTTCATAATCTTGGGTTAAAAAGCTGACATCAGTGCTATATCGATCGCTGAAATGATCAGCTTTAGGATCGGTAATATACTTAGGTTTGGAATAATCAACAGCGCTGATAAATGGAGAACCATAATACTGAATGGTTAAATCGGGAGTAATACTATAATCAATTCGTAAGGTAAAATCAGTTGTAACCTGATTTAGTTTAGCGAATATATATCTGTTTTCCTTATTATATTCTTCGGTATTGATATATTGTAATTCTCTTTCTGAAACAGAGTAATCTGGCATAAATGAAATTCGTAATGCATCAAATGGCCTATAAATTATTTCTGCACCATAATTTTGATGTTTTCCTGAGTTCTCGAATCCAAAATTGTTACTTGCATTAATATGCAGCTGAATTTTTTTTCTCCCGTCGGTACCTATATTAACCCAGTAACTATAACTTCCGGGTGTTTTAATGGATGGGCCACCTCTAAGCATATCATTCTGAAGGCTTTCTCCTTCAAAGTTTGTTCCGCCGCCCAATGACCAATGATTGGTAAATTGCATAAACATATTAATATTTCCTCCATAAAAATTGCTATTTGCTCCAAAATCCCAACCAGACCATTGATTCAGGCCAATATTCATAAACCTGAAAATACTAAAAGGCTCTGTAAAACGATATCCTGCCCAAAATACCTGAAAAATAGCATCGGAATGGTGTAAGAATCCAACATCATTGGTCTCAAATTTTGTCGACCGCCATGTTGTCCAAAATAACCATTGCCATTTACTGCCTTGTTTTCCAAACTGAACTGTTCCGGCATGGCCTGTTAAAGATGTTAATGAAGAATCGAAAGTATTATAGTCATTATCGGGGCGTTGAAAATAACGACGCGAGGATTCTTGCTGGTATATCATGGCCGTAGAATCGCCTTTTAAATGGCTCATTGCATATTTTAGTTTCAGGTAATAGGTTTTGTCTTTCCAGTATTGGGTATAATCAATACCTCCCGTATATGCTTCGGAGTTTAAATAATCCAGATGTTGATCTTTGGCATCGATAAAGCGGTTGGTTGATGTAAACATACCCCCAACTATTGAATTATTATCGTTAAAATCTTTTTGAATACGGCCAATAAAATAGTTGGTTAAGGGCTCCACTGTTTCTGTTGACTTTACTCCTTGCCGCGAAACTTCAGCATTTTCTTCTGCCGTGACACTTTCTATTATTCCTATCGAAAGTCCGTCTTTAGTTTTCCCGGTAACTTTTAATGCCCCCAGTATTTTTGTATTTTCCGGCACATCAGCATATTCGTGGTTATCGCCATCGACATCCGGATAATATTGGGGTGCCCGCCCAATTCTTCTGGAATAAAAAAGGTTATCGAGTGCAAACGAGTTTCCTCCTTCAGAAAACTGGAAATTCGTAATATTTCGTCCCTCGATAAAAAATGGCCTTTTCTCTTCAAAATAAGTTTCGAACGCCGAAAGATTTACTACAGACGGATCCGCTTCTACCTGTCCAAAATCCGGATTAATCGTAAAATCTAAAGTAAAATCGTTGGTTATTCCAATTTTCCCATCTAAACCAATTCCATACCCCAGTTCTCTTCCTGTAGAAAAAGGATTTTCTTCATCTTCGCTATAAGTTTCCAATTTAGTTAAAATATATGGCGAAATTTCTACCTGTCGTTTTGGCTTAATGCCTTTTATGCCATGTAGCTCTCCAAAGTTATGCACCCATCCTGATGCATCCTGTGGAATATATTGCCAGTTGGAACGTTCTTCATTTCTGAAAAAGCGCCTGTTTACCTGTAATCCCCATACCTGCGATTCTTTATGATTACTAAACCGTAGTTGAGTATAAGGAATTTTCATCTCGGCTACCCACCCTAAACTGTCGATACTTGTTTTTAAATACCAAATTGGATCCCAGGTTCTGTCCCTGCTATTTCCGTTGTTTGTAATGGCTTCGTCGCTTTTTACTCCTGAAACAGAAGCAGTAAATGAAAATGCCGTTTGTTTATCGAAATAACTGTCTATATTTATCTCTACCCAGTCGCCATCAAAGCCATCACGACGTGACATGCGCTCAACTATTTTTCCCGGTTCGGTATCAAAAGCCCTTATTAAAACATAAAGGTTATTATCATCATAAACAATTTTAAAAGCAGTTTCCTGCGATGGTTCTGCCCCATCATTAGGCTGGCGTTGTGTAAAATCTCCCGTCCATTCAACCAGATCCCATGCACTATCATTAATTAATCCGTCTATGTATGGAGCTTCACCGGTTATCCTTTTGGTATGGTAGATTTTCTTCTCAATATTTTCGTGTTGAGCAAAAGTTACAGAAAAAAATAATAAGAATGAGATAATCAAAACAATGATATTTCTTTTCATAAATAGTCAATTAAATCATAAAAGTCAAGGCAAAGACGTGAATTATTCCTAAATGATGTTTTGGATTAAAAATATAGTTCCCAAAATATATCTATCAAATGATATGCCCTAAATCATAAAAAATTATTAATTAAAGCATTATGTTAAATTGTAAAAATCTATAAATAAAAAAAGATGTTCTTTTCTGAACATCTTTTGTACGCATACGAACAGTTATAATTTTAAAATAGCTTTTTTCCAATATTGTATGCATCACCAATTTTTTCACCAATTTTACGATACTCTCTCACCCCTGAAATATAAACCAACGGGTTAAAGGCATCGATATCAATGGAGCCCGGACTATCCTTATCCTTTAACTTATCGGTATCGATATGGGTTTGAACAATTTCGCCGACAAAATGATTCGTTACCCCCACCATTTTCGATTCTACAAGTTTACATTCAATATTAAGCGGGCATTCTTTTATGATGGGCGACTGAATAATTTTTGAAGGCATTTCCGTTAATCCTGTTTTTTCAAACTTGTCGATATCGTTGCCCGAGGTAATACCACAAAAATCACTTTCAACCATAATATCTGCTGTAGCAATATTCACGGTAAAATTCTTGTTTTTTTGAATAGCTTTTCCGGAATATCCTTTTTGGCCTACAGAAATTCCTAATGTTGGCGGTTTGCTGGTAAGCAGGGTAACCCATGCAATGGTTACAATGTTTGCATTCTCCATTGTTCCGGTTACTACCAAAGTAGTGGGTAAAGGAAATAAAATCCGTTGTGGTCCGAATGTGGTTTTCATATCAACTATTTTTTAAATTTAGCCGAAAGTTACAAAACAATTTACTGAACGTAAAAACAAACCTGCCGGATTAAAAAAAATCCCTGATTTTACTTATAATTTTTATCGTTGATGGTGATTAAAAACGAATTTTCTTTTATCTTTATTTCTCGAAGTAATTTAAAATACTGCAATTATGGTAAAAAGAGATAAAGCAATTCAGGACATAGTAGGAATGGACGATCTTGAAGCCGTCATAAAAAAATGTAAAATTTGCCGAATGGGTATGGTTGATGGCGACAGCCCGTATGTTTTAGCGATGAATTTTGGTTACGAAGACCAAACCATCTGGCTACATTGTGCCAAAGAAGGAAAAAAAGTTGATATCCTGAAACGAAATAACAAAGTATGCCTTGAGTTTGATACCGACCATAAAATTTTTGCGCGTCATGAACATGTAGCCTGCTCATGGCGATATGCCTATCGTGGTGTACTTGTGCACGGACATGCATTTTTTGTTGAAGACTACGAAGAAAAAATGAAAGGATTAAATATCCTGATGAAAAATTTCTCCGACCGCGAGTTTGAATATTCCAAACCAGCCGTAAACAATATTTTTGTTATTAAAATACCGATAGAATCGATCACCGGCCGTTCTTTTGAGTATTTTTAGGAAGATCACACTTCGACAGGCTCAGTGTGACATGCTTCGACAGGCTAAGTGTGATACACTACATTGTCATCCTGAGCTTGACAAAGGATGACGAAGGAAAAGCAATAAATAAAACTTTTACCCATGAGAAAAATTGTAAACCCTTATAGCAAGATTCCAGGATACAACTGCTTTGGCTGTTCACCCAAAAATAAACAAGGCCTGCAAATGGATTTTTATGAAGATGGTGAATGGATCATTTGCCCATGGAAACCAAAACCTCAGTTTCACGGATATGGCAACATCTTACACGGGGGGATACAAACCACAATGCTGGATGAAATTTCTGCCTGGGTGATTAATGTAAAAATGGAAACCGCGGGTTTAACAGCTAACATCGATGTTAAATTTAAAAAAACGGTACATACCAGCGAAAAACCAATAACTATTCGTGCTAAGTTACAAGAACATTCAAAAAAAATTGCCACAATTTATGCCGAGTTGCTTAACGATAAGGATGAAATATGTACCGTTGCTGAAGTAAAATATTATATCTTTTCACAAAATGTAGCCCGTGAAAAATTGTACTACCCCGGGATAAAGGCTTTTTATCCATGATATTTTAAACTCATCTACCAAGCTGCTTGAAGCGGCTCGGCGAATTATATTAAATTTTACATCAATTTAAAAAATATTGTAGATTTAAAAAGGGAAAGTAAAATGACGGCTTACGGCATCAGTAAAACCGTTTTCGCAGTTGCTCTTACATACCGGAAAAACAGCTTTTAATTCATCAGGCCCATTAGATACGATATATTTTTCACGGGTATATTCCAACATATCAATATCATTAAAATCATTACCAATACTAATTGTATGTTGATGATTTATTTTTAAATGGTTACATAACCATTCAATGCCATGCCCTTTAGATACAGTATTAGGAAAAATTTCCATCCAGATAGAATCTCCATCCAGAGGTGATGTAGTACGAATAATTTTTATATCATCGAATTTTTGCTTAATCTGCTCAAAAAGAGTTACATCGTTTGGAAAAACAGCTAAAATCTGACATGCATGTTTATAGGTCTCTGTTTTAGGGTCTAGCGGTTGTGCAAAATCTTTATAAACAGATATTCTTCTTTCAAAATCGGGATTATGGTTCCCGGAAAAATGGTAAACAAATTTGTGATTTTCAGGAATCACCTCGTGTATCATAAAGTCCACCGAATGGTTGATTAATATTTGGGCAATTTGTTTTACTTCAAAATCAGGCAGATACTGTGAATGCATGAGTTTTTTCTCCCTCCAGTCGTAAACACCTGCCCCCGAAGAAAAGATAATATAATCGATAGGAAATTTGTCTTTAATAACTTTTGACAGCGAAAAAAAGTTCCTTCCTGTGGCAATAACTCGTACTATTCCTTTTTCGCCCAGCCGGTAAAGGGTCTTCATATCCTGCAAACTAACCTTTGCACGATTATTGAGTAATGTACCATCAAGGTCAGTGACAACCATTTCGCGAAAATTTTTCATCTTATCCCAACATTTAAAAATCTAAGGCAACAACATTAAACCAGGTTTTTACATCTTCTCTGTAAGTCATCGACGAATCAAACTTCCATTTCCACTTCGTTTCGGCCAGTTTGCTTTTGGGCAAATCTACAAAGATTAAAGGATTTACACCAAGTAACTGGCCATTTTCATCGTACAGCTCTTCTTCATATTCAGTTATCAGGCAACTTTTTTCTTTGGGTAAGATATTAACATGCGACTTCTGTACCTGTAAGGCAAAGTGTTGTAATTCATTATCGGTATATAATTTGGATGATTTCATAAAATCGGTAAGCAAAATATTTAACTGGGTCATCAAATTGAGAGAAACCACAAAATCGGCTGCAGGAGGTATCGAATAAGAAAACAACTCGCCAGCTGTCAGCAGTGTTTTCGTTTTTTCTTTTTTGTCGGTTTTTATTGTATTAAAAACATAATCGATTAAACCGCCGGTAATGTCCGACTTTTGAGTTGATACATTTTTATACTGTTCAATTTTTTTCAACACCTGCGGAGGATGAATTATATCAATTAAAAGAACCTCTTCAAATTGTTCGGATAATTCTTTTAAGGGCACATCCAATAGCCATCCACTCCCTAAAACCACGACTTTACCTTTAATTTTACTAGCTGCTGATTTTAAAATAAAATTTTTACATTGTTTATTATGTTCATCCCATCCGTTTTTCTCTCTGATATAACGATTAACAATACCTTTCTGGTCAGAAAGGTATTTCATCCTCGAAAGTTTTAACGAATCATTTAATTTTTGGATAGGCTTTTTTAGAAACATAAAATTAAAATTTAAAAAATAAGTACTATAACAACTTTACTTTTGATAAAGTTACAAAAATTAAACATTTTACTATCGGGTTTGTTATTTTTGCCAACAACATTTTTCGATTAAATTATTTTATTATGATAAAAAATCCAATACTACCCAAACCAAACGAAATTATTGATTTTAAAAACATTCAAAGCAATCATATTGTTGAAGCTGTTGAAAGAATGATTGAAAAAGCCAACAATCAATTACATACGATTTTTAGCATTAACGATAACTCAAGAACGTTCAGCAATACGCTTCTCGCTTTAGATAATTTATACAATGAGCTTACTAAAGTATATGAAACAGAATCATTGCTGGCCTTTGTTCATCCCGATAAGGATATTAGAGATGAATGTTTGAAACAAACCGCTGTACTGGAAAAATTTTTTAATGAAATCGCGTTAAGCGAGCCATTGTATAAAGCGGTAAAAACCTATTCCAAAACAGATGAAGCTAAAAAGTTGCCAGGAGCTCGTAAGAAATATTTAAAAGAAACCATTGAAGAATTTGAACGAAACGGGTTTGCCTTACCCAAAGAAAAAAGGAATCAGCTCAAAAAAATACAAGATAAACTATCAGATTTAGGCATTCAGTTCGATTCCAATATCAGCTCACATAAAGATTACTTAATTGTTACAGAAAAAGATACAGACGGTTTACCCGACGATTATAAAGAGGAGCACCGGCAGGATGACGGAACCTATAAAATTGGTTTAGCTTATCCATCGTATGTTCCGTTTATGAAATATTCAAAATCGGACGAAGCACGGAAAAAGCTGGCTAAAAAATACAAGAATATTGCGGCAGATAAAAACCTGGATGTGCTTAAGCAAATTTTAATTGAACGGGAAAAGATGGCTCATCTGTTGGGTTATAAAACCTATGCTGAATACAGAACCGAAGACCGGATGGCCAAAAGCCCCAAAAATGTTTGGGATTTTGAAAACCGACTGAAAGAAAAAGTTACTGAGAAAGCCAAAAAGGATTACCAGGAATTGCTTGAAGTAAAAAGAAAATATAAGAATGATGAGTCCATACAAACAATTGAATCATGGGAAGCTGCTTTTTATAACAATATTTTACTGAAAGAAAAATATAAACTCGACCATCAGAAACTAAAAGAATATTTTGATTTAAACCAGGTAATTAAAGGATTGTTTAGTATTGCACAACACCTGTACGACATAGAATTCAAAGAGATTGAAAAACCTTCGGGATGGCACGATGATGTGAGATTTTTTGAAGTATTGGAGCAGGGAAAATTAATCGCCCGATTCTATCTTGATTTATTTCCACGGCCTGACAAATATAATCACGCCGCCCTTTTCGGAATTATTCCGGGAAAAAAAATGGAAGATGATTATCAAATCCCTACCGCAAGTCTTGTATGTAATTTTCCTAAGCCAACAAAAGATAAACCAGCATTAATGCTACATAGCGATGTAGAAACATTGTTTCATGAATTTGGGCACTTAATGCATGATTTACTGACTAGGGCAGAACTATCTGCACAGGCAGGAACCAATGTAGCTCGTGATTTTGTAGAAATGCCCTCACAAATATTTGAACATTGGGCATGGGAGTATGATGCATTGAAACAATTTGCCAAACACTACAAAACGGGAGAATTTTTACCGAAATCATTCCATGACAAGATGCTTGCATCTAAAAACGCAGGCTCGGGACTGCATGTATTGCAACAAATTTTTTACGGAACCCTTGATTTAACATTTCACGACAAGTACAATCCTAACGGAGAGCAAACCACCACAGAGTTAGTAAAAGAATTACAAAATAAAATTACTTTGTATAAATACCAGGAGAACACTCATTTCGAAGCCGGGTTTGGACATCTGAACGGTTATGCCGCCGGTTACTACAGCTACTTATGGGCACTGGTTTTTGCCGAAGACATGTTTTCTGTTTTTCTTGCTAACGGAATAATGGATAAAGCCACCGGGTTAAAACTCAGGAAAACTGTTTTGGAACGTGGTTCAACTATCGACGAGATGGAAATGGTTAAAGATTTTCTTGGAAGAGAACCCAATGAAAAAGCATTTCTTAAATCAATTGGGTTATAGTACAAATTTTTGTTTTAATTTTGTAGATAGAAACTAATTTATCATTACTGCATAATGGAAAAAATTAGTGTAAGGAAAATATTTAAAGATAAGAATCCAAAACTGGCTAAATTAATTCCCGGCTTTTTGTATCGCTATTTGGAAAAAGTGATTCACCAAAAAGATATTAATGATTTAATTCCTGTTTTTGATGGTAAAATGGGTTTGGATTTTGTTCAAACAGCCATTGATGAATTTAATATTAAAATCATTATCAAAGGTGAAGAAAACATCCCCAAAAAAGGAAGATACATTTTTGTTGCTAATCACCCGTTGGGTGGATTTGACGGGATTGTTTTTGCTCATGTGGTGGGTAAATATCATCCGGATATAAAATTTTTAGTCAACGATATATTGATGAACCTTAAAAATCTGGACCCTATATTTATTCCGGTAAATAAGCATGGAAGACAATCGCTCGAATATGTCAAAAAAATTGAAAAAACATACGAATCAGATGCACAGGTATTAAATTTTCCGGCCGGACTATGTTCTCGTAAAATAAAGGGAAAAATTATTGACCTGGAATGGAAGAAAAGTTTTGTTGCCAAAGCTGTTCAGCATAAAAGAGATATCGTTCCCGTGCATATTGACGGACGAAACTCAACCTTTTTTTATAACCTTGCCAATATCCGAAAAATATTGGCTATAAAAGCCAATATTGAGATGCTATACCTTGTAAATGAGCTTTTTAAACAACGTAATAAAGTTATAACCTTAACGTTTGGGAAACCTGTTCCCTATCAAAAATTTGATAAATCAAAGCCTCCAAAGCAATGGACTCAGGAACTTAAAGAATATGTTTACCGGTTACCTGAAGGAGAAATTGAACCATTCCAATAAATCATGGTTTTAAAATTATTCGTAAATTTGAATCCCCAAATTTTTATATGGAAATGAAAGAAGTAATTGCCCCGATAGATAGAAGACTGATAGAAAAAGAATTAAGCCCAGATAAATTTTTACGCGATACCAATAATGGTGGTAATCAATTGTACATCATTAATCATCATAATTCGCCCAACATTATGCGCGAAGTTGGCCGCTTACGCGAATTAACTTTTCGCAATGCCGGTGGTGGTACCGGCAAAGAAATGGATATCGATAAATTTGACACCCAGGATGAACCTTATGAACAGCTGATAAGCTGGGACCCTGAAGAAAAAGAAATGTTGGGAGGTTACCGTTTTCATATTTGTAGTACCGAAAGTGACCCCAACAATTTAGCCACCTCAAAGCTTTTTACATTTTCCGAAGAATTCAGTAAAACGTATCTACCCTATATGATTGAACTAGGACGGTCATTCATTCAGCCTAAATTTCAATCGAAGGCGGCAGGACGAAAAGGGTTGTTTGCGCTGGACAACCTTTGGGATGGATTGGGTGCTTTGGTGGTTGAAAATCCACAAACAAAACATTTTTTTGGTAAAGTTACCATGTATCCGCACTTTAATACCGAAGCAAGGAATATAATCCTGTATTTTCTTCAAACCCAATTTCCTAATGATAAAAATATGGTTAAAGCAAAAAAACCGATTCCACTCCATATGGATGAACAAAAAATGAAACAACTATTTAACGGAAAAAGCTATAAAGAAAATTACCGTATCCTCCAGAAAAAAATACGGAAATTTGATTTAAATATACCACCCCTTATCAATGCTTACATGAATTTGTCGCCTACCATGAAATTTTTTGGAACAACCATTAATGAAGCGTTTGGACATGTAGAAGAATCGGGTATTTTAATTACTATTGATGATATTTTCCCGGCTAAAAAAGAACGATATATAGATTCATACATTGAGCAAAAAAACGATAATGAACTCTAATGATAAGTAACAACCTGTTTCATTTTTTACGTGAATTAAAACAAAACAACCACAAAGAATGGTTTTTTGAGCATAAACCTGTGTATCAAATTTTACGCAAACAGTTTGAACAGCTCATTGCACAAACCATTTTAGATATTTCTCAGTTCGATAATTCTGTAAAAACGATCGAACCCAAACAGTGTATCTTTCGGATAAACAGAGACATCCGTTTTTCGAAAGACAAGTCGCCTTATAAAACCAACTTTGGTGCTTTTATTGCTCCGGGAGGGAGAAATTCGGGTTTCGCAGGCTATTATATTCATCTCGAACCAGATAATTGTTTGCTTGCCGGAGGCATTTATATGCCACCACCAGACCGGTTAAAAGCAGTTAGACAAGAAATTTTTGAAAACACAGAAGAATTTAAACAAATCATCCATCATAAAAATTTTAAAAAACATTTTGGCAAAATAATTAGTGACAAAATGCTAAAAACAGCCCCTAAAGGATTTCCAAAAGATTTTAATGATATTGATTTGCTCAAATACAAACATTATACAGTAATAAAAAAAGTTCCCGAAGACATGGTCACTTCAGACCAGTTTACCGCTGATGTAAGCCAAACGTTTAAAGCGCTTTATCCTTTTAACCGTTTTATTAATGAAGGGATAAATTATCAGTTAAGTTTAAACGAATAAATTTTGTCTATTTCGACAAGCTCAATATGACAAAATTTTAATGTCACACTGAGCTTATCGAAATGTGATTTTAATAATATTATGCAAATACATTTTATCCTTGTAGAACCGGCAGTACCGGAAAATATTGGAGCAGCAGCCCGGGCTATTAAAACGATGGGTTTTTCATCGTTAAGGCTTGTGAATACCAAAAAACACTTAGATGAAAAAGCCGGTTGGGTAGCTCATGCCTCTCATGAAATTTTGGAGAAAGCCGAAACCTTTTCGTCATTGAAAGAAGCGGTTAAAGATATGGATTGGATTATTGGAACATCGGCGAAAAAACGCAGGGTAAACGAAGATTATTACCCGATAAATACGATCAATAAATTAATTGAAGCGAAAGCCAATAGTATACAAAATATTGCGATTGTTTTTGGGCGCGAAGAAAGCGGTTTAACAAACGAAGAACTTAAACTTTGTGATATTCTCACCACCGTTCCGATGAAAACTACTTATCCTTCATTAAACCTGGCGCAATCGGTGATGATTTATGCTTACACGCTCTCGATGCTAAACTACGATAAAAAAGAAATGCCTGATCAAAAAGCTGATCAGTCTGAATTAATCATATTGAAAAATAAAACCAAAGACTTGCTTGCAACCATCGGATTTAAAGAAGATTCTGCAATCTATAACCGAATTATGGAACGTTTAATGCTTTTAGGTGAAACTGATATTCATTTACTTCTTTCCATTGAGAATAAAATCAGTGATGAACTCAATAAACTTAATCGCTAAAATGCTCATTTAATCTGTTCCTGATAGCATTAACTTTTTGTGTTAACGACTGTGCCGATAATGTAGCTCCCGAAATAGCCTGTATATCATTCCCATAATTAAAATCTGATGTCTGTTTTTTATAAAATTGTGTTAACCATCTTTTCGACCTAATTTCTTCTCCGTATTGTGACCGATAATTTAAAATTCTCAGATGGACAATTTGAAGTTCCGAATTAAATACAATCATAAAATCGAAATGATCAATTCTTCCCTCGGCAGATGTTAAAACGGCCAACCCATTTTTTTCTTTTTGCTCTAATACAGAAAAAAACAATTCTTCGCCCGAAGACAAATCACCTATCTCCGAAAGGATAATATCATCCACATCAAAAAATTTAGAAAGTTCTATCTCAAATTCTTTGATCAATCCGGGGTTCTTAGCATCTAATGGAAGTGCAGCTAAAATAATAAATATTAAAAATAAACCTTTCATAACGAGTAAGATTTAAAAAGGAAGTGTTTGTTTTAGAACCAAACACCTACTCCCATGTTTAAAATTGAATTAAAGTTGCTTTCTTCTGCATTTCTATACATTTGATAATCAACCTTAAAAGCAGCTCCACGATCCATTTTAAAAGCAAACCCGAAAATTAATTCGGTAACATTATACGAATTGTTCTGAATCATGCCAGAAATTACAGAATGATGAGTATTGTACTGCTCAAAACGAAAAAATGGAGTTAGCTCATTATTAATTGATGCAATTTTTTGGAAAATATCATAGGATATCTCGGCATAATACCCCAGCATAGACTCTCCTAAATCACTGCTTGTAAAAGTGTTGTATTCATCCACATTCGAAAATTTACCATAAACAAGTTGTCCGCGCAAATGAAATCCGGAAAAGGAATAACGATAATCTAATCCGATCATATTAATTCCAATAACCGATGAGTCGGCAATGGATTTTGCTCCCTCATCATTTTTATCCAATCCATTATATAATGTTGATTGAGATTTTCCAAAATACCCAGAAAGGCCAAGTTTTAAACCGCTAATACCCGAATAATCAATTTTAGCAGAAATATTGGGTGAGCTAATATACGACTCAGCTCCTTTCTGGCGGCCACTCCGTAATCCGTTGGAACCTTTAAAAACTCCATCGCCATCGTAACCATTAAAACCATTTACCAAATAAAGCTGATAACGTAGTGATGCTGCATTAATTCTTCCATCTACCCCCAATCCAATTTCTCGCCAGGTAGTTGGAACAATTACTTTATCCACATTGGGTCTTTCAACTCCGTTAAATGAAGGAGGCTCATGATACTCATTAATGATTCCCATAGGAATTAATAACAAACCTCCTTTTACTGACATATTATCAAATAATTGATAATCGAGATAAGCCTGTTCTATATACACTTCTGACACATGTTCAAATTCAATTTCAGTAATAAATTTTGTTCTGTCGTTGAATTTGTAACCTGCAAAAAGAATTAAACGATGTACATCCAACTTTCCATTTCGATAATAATCTTTATCCAATGGCTGATTGTAATCAATTTGCCCGTAACCTCCAAAGTGTAATTTTTTCTGATTTTCAGTATTAAAAATACTTTCACTAATGGATTCAGCCTCTTGCTCTTTTTTTACATCATTTTCCTGTGCACTTATTAAGCTAATTAGTACCAAATTACTTAATAAAAATAGTAATATTTTTTTCATCTGATTAAAATTTAAAAGTTATTTGTAATGATTTTCGTGACAAAAGTATGGCGGGTATAAAAAAAATACAATACCACAATTATGGTATTTTGCATCTTTTTATCTCTTTTTAAAGGAAAAACAACTAATCCTTGAAAACCAAATACTTAATAACATTATACTATCTTAACAAAAGTTGGTCTTTTATCATATCATAAGAAAAATATTTACCAGCAGGTTTACGCAGATTATATTGCGAAGCCATAACTTCACCATAAGCACCGGCAGAATAAATAGCCAGCAGATCTCCACGTTTGGTTTCCGTCAGCAGCAGGTCTTTTCCAAAATAATCGGCTGTTTCGCATAGTGGACCGGCAATATCGTACAGCATTTCACCGGTTTCTGAAGAAATATTCATTATTTTATGTTTGGCTTGATATAATGCAGGCCTCAACAACTCAGTAAACCCCGCATCAACTATAATCGTTTTCCTGCTGCCATTTTCTTTTACATAAAGTACCCGGGTTATTAAGGCTCCTGCCTGCCCTACAACAGCCCTACCAGGTTCAAAATGAATCTCCTTCCATGATTCTGCCTTCAAATTTTGATAAAAAACATTAAAATAAGCCTGAAAATCAGGAATTTGATTTTCAGGCTTTGAGTAGTCGATCCCCAAACCTCCACCCAAATTGATATGTTGAATATAAATGTTATTTTGAGATAAATTATCCAAAACATTATTAACCACATTACACAAATCCCTAAAAACGTTTAGATTAGTGATTTGCGATCCGATATGGAAGTGCACCCCATCCATTAATAAGTTCGAATATTTTTCTTTATTCTTAATAATATAATCTACATCCTGTAAAGAAAGGCCAAATTTATTGTATTGCAATCCTGTAGTGATATGGGCATGGGTTTGCGCATCTATGTCAGGATTTATACGCAGAGCCACACGCACTTTTTTATTACGGATAACCGCAAAAGAATTAAGAATTTGGAGTTCCTGCAGTGATTCACAGTTAATACAAAAAATATTTCTATCAATCGCTAATCGTAATTCCTCGTCGGTTTTCCCTACTCCAGCAAATACAATCTTTTCGGGTTGAAAACCATTTTCCAATGCTTTTTGTACCTCATTCCCACTAACACAATCGGCCCCAATTCCATAACCGGAAATCATTTGCAAAATACGACTGTTTGCATTAGCTTTAATAGCATAATGCAAATGATACCCAAAACGATTAGCTTCATGTATTAATACATTCAGATTTTTACTTAAAAAATCTGTATCATAATAATAAAAGGGTGTTTTTAGCTCCCTGAACATATTTTTTAATTGACTGGTAAACATTTTTCTGTTTTAAATAAATGATTATTCAGTATCTGAAGTGCTTCCATTTTATTTTCAGAATCAACAACTAATGAGAGGTTAATACGACTTGCACCAAAAGACATCATCTGAACGGGTATGGAATCAAGTCCCTCAATAATTTGGCCTAAAACAATATTTTTTTGTGATTCAAAGTCGCCAACGATACAGATAATACTTTGTTCATAAACAACTTCAACCTCTCCAAGTTTCTTTAAATGCTCAACAATCCCGGTGATATGTGTACAATTATCAATGGTCATGGCTACTGATATTTCAGATGTTGTAAGCATATCTACGGGAGTTTTATACTTTTCGAATATTTCAAAAATCTTCCGTAGGAAACCATATGCCTGTAGCATTCTACCCGATTTTATTTTAATAATAGTAATTCCATCTTTAGCAGCTACCGCTGTTAATCGTTTGGCTGAAGGATAATTATTGATCTGTGTACCAAGAGCAAAAAAATTCATAGAATTTTTAATAACGATCGGAATATTGCTTTGCCTGGCAGGCTCTATACTTGAAGGGTGTAGAATTTTAGCACCGAAATAAGCAAGCTCAGCGGCTTCATCATACGTCAGATGGCGTATAGGAAACGTTTCTTCAACATATCGTGGATCATTATTTTGAAACCCGTCAATATCAGTCCATATTTCCACTTTTTCTGCATCCATAACTTTGGCAATAATAGTTGCTGTATAATCACTTCCGCCGCGACCAAGATTGCTTATTTTCTTTTTGTTATCTATACAAATATATCCGTTGGTAATAAAAATTTCACAACCCTTCCGGCAGGACATCTCTTTTGCCAATCTTCTTTGAATATATTTATAGTCAGGCTCACCCGATTTATCTAACTTCATATATCTAAAAGCATCCAGGTATCCGGTATCAATACCTAAATCAAGCATATATAAATAGATCACCATACACGATAAAAGCTCACCCTGGATCATAATCTCTTTTTCCTTTTTCTCCCATTTCTTTTGCCTGAGTACATTTTGTAAAAAACGTAGGGAATTATTCAATTTTTTTAATGCCAGGTTTTTAAAATTCTGACTTTGAAGAAGACCTGCAATGATTCGTTTGTGCCTTTCTTCGATAAGCAAAATCATTTGTTGTGCTACCGCATATTCCCCCTCTTTAGATTGCTTAACAAATTCCGATAAATAATTAGTAACACCAGAGAATGCAGAGAATACGACAATACTGTCATCATCTAATTTTCTCAAATAATTAACAATTTTCCTGATTTGATTTTCACTTTCAATAGAAGTACCGCCAAATTTTAAAACTTTCATAATCTTTTTTTTAGCTAAAATAATACTGAACTATACCAACAAAAAAAAAGACATATAAAATATACATATTATTAACTTTTTGTTATATATTTAACAAATTGTTAAAATAATATTACAATGATTACCATATCACAAGCTGTTGAAGAGATTATCCGTAAAAAACCGTTTATTACGGAAGCAATAAATAATGGAATAATTAATTTTTCGGCTTTAGCGAAGAATTTAAAGCCAGAAGTAGAAGCCAAATTACATAAAAGAGTAAACGAATCGGCAATAATTATGTCGCTCAGACGATTACAGACAATCAATCATTTAGTAATTTCACAAAAATTACAAAGTATGGCCAAATGGTTTGGAGACATTATTGTCCGCTCGAACTTAGCTGATTATACTTTTCGCAATTCAGACACATTATTAAAAAATCAACAAACCCTATTAAAAAAAATTGCAGGCCGGGATGATTTTTTCTACACTATATCTCAGGGAGTGTACGAAACGACTTTTGTATTAAGTGATTTATTAAAAGATGATATTCCTTTAATCTTTGAGGGTGAAAAATTACTATCCTACAGATATAATCTTTCATCCATAACCATCAAGCTACCTGCAGAAAATATTGACCAACCCGGATTGTACTATTATATCTTTCGAAAACTGGCCTGGGATGGTATAAATATTTTAGAGGTAATTTCAACCACGAATGAAGTAACCATTTTATTAAAAGACAAAGACATTGACCACGCATTTTCGGCTATAAAAAACATAAAATCAATTGCTTAGATTATCAATCAATTGCTTTCATTTTATATGCATTGACAAAAAGAATATCTCCCAAATCATCAAAACCTTCAAATAATTTAAGCCCTTCATGCTTAATTTGCTCACTTCTAAAGCCTAACATTGTCAACCCTGCTTTCACCGACTTTTCATTAATAATTTCTTTAAGGTTCATTCCCTCATCTATATCAACAAATTCAACATTCCCTAAGGAAATAGGCAGTCTGCCCGTCTTTACAAGTTCTAACAGATGGTCTGTTGCCTCATCGTATTTCCCTTTACGTCGTACGTTAAAAATCTTAATCTTCGCTCCACTCCAGTCGGGATGTCCTAGAATAATATAACTTAAAAGAATCATCAAGTTTAGATTTTCTTCATCTACCCTGCGAACCCAAATATGAATCCCTTCTTTGTAATTAACACCTCTGTTTGAACCCCCAAGGATACATACATCATAATTACCAGAATGTACTAAAGAAAAATTTTCAACAATTTGCCCAAGATTCCTGGGATCCTTTTTGTCATATTCAAATAATATCATATTATTTTCAAGCCCAGAAATTCCGGGTAATTGAATAATTTGAGCTATTGCAGATGTATAGGAAGGAGAAACAATTGTATCAACATACACATGACTTTTCCGGGATTCGGCACGCTCAATCAATAAATCCAACGCCTGTTTGGCTTCTTCGTAAGTCGCCTTGCTGTAATAACCCTTAATATATTGAATATAGGTACCAAATCCATATTTATATGACACCCAGGTTAATAACCGGAAAGCATTATCTCTGTCGGAACTTGCCTCTGTAACACAAACAGCTGAAGGATGCCACTGTTCTTTTTTCTTAATATTTTGATTTTTTTGTAGATAAACCTGCAAATTACGGTTTATTTGAAACAAAGCACTTCGAAAAATCGATTCAAGACCCTGCCTATCTTTATGATAATGACTAATATACATATACAGTATTACCATGAAAATAATGGATAAAACGGCATACAACGAATCCATTTTAAACATCAGATAAACGGAGAAAACAAATCCGATAAGCGACAATATCCAATGCGAACGAAAAGTGGGTCTGTACGAAGGAGAAGAACCAAAATGGTTTAAAAAAGATATCAAACATAATGAACCATAAGTAACCATAAAAAACATGGATATAATACGTGCTACGGCATTAACATCCCCCAGAGCAACAAATACAAAAGCAATTAAAACAGTAATTACCGAAGCGTTGAAGGGTTCATTCGTATTTCCTTTCCCCTTAGCCATCAAACGATTAAAACGCAGAAAAGGGAATGTCCTGTCAACACCTAACGCCTGCAAAGTACGCGGAGCAACCATAACTGAACCCAATGCAGAGGAAATGGTTGAAGCTGCTAATCCTAGAGGAATAACGATTTTCCCCCAGGTAGCCACTTCGGCCATAATTAATTGATTATTTACTAAATCATCAGGTGATGCTGTTTTTACTAACTTTAAAATAATAAAAAGATATACAATAATGCCGGTAACTGTAGCAGCGACTGTCCCTAAAGGAATGGACTTGCCGGGATTCTTCAAATCTCCCGACAATCCTACACCAGCTGTCATACCGGTAAAAGCAGGAAATATAATGGCAAAAACAAGGAAAAAATTATCCATATTTCGCATGGGTGTATTAGAAATTCCGGATTGTGCTGTTTCTGCATAAGGTGTTTTCCCTATAAAAAATAAAAAGAGCGAAAAAAACAAAATAGCCACGACAACATATAAAGCTTTAACACCCAGGTTAGCGCCCTTTCTTAAAATAAGAATTGCCAGTAACCCCATGGCCGGCAAACTAATTACCTGCCGGGGAAGATATAAGTCATGGACATCTCTTGCCCAGTTAAAAAAAAAATCGAAAGCTTCGGTAAATGCAATGACATAAAAAGCCACACTAATTGCTTGCGACATAAATAAGGCAATACCTATTGTCCCGCCGATATTTAATCCAAACGAACGGGAAATAATAAAATATTCACCTCCACCCTCTACTCGCTGGTTAGTAGCAATTTCAGAAATAGCAAATGCCGTTGGAATAGTAACTAAGTGACCAACTATAAGAATTATTAGTACCCCCAATGAACCCAATGTTCCAACTGCAAATCCAAAACGTAAAAACAATATTGCTCCAAGGATAGTTGATATAGCCGTAAAAAATACCGGAGCGGTACCAAAACTGCTTGATCTATTATCTTTCATAGGTTAATTTATTACATAATTTAATGTACTAAATTTAGTAATAAAAACATTCTGTTGTATATCTTAACTAAAAAATAAAAAAAAAGCCCACTAAAATTTAGTGGACTCTTAATAAACTCATCATTATGAATTATTAACCCAAATATTTCTTAAGAAGCTTATTTTTAGATGAATGTCTTAATCTTCGAATGGCTTTTTCTTTTATTTGACGTACCCTTTCTCGAGTAAGCCCCAGCTCAACACCAATTTCTTCAAGTGACAGCTCTTTTCCCCCAATACCATAGTAATACTTAAGTACTAAACGTTCCTTTTCAGGTAAAATGCTCAAGGTTCTTTCAACCTCTTTGGCCAGAGATTCTTCAAGTAATGTATTGTCTGCATTAGGCGAGTCGGTATTTTCCATTACATCCAACAAACTTCCCTCTTCACCTTCGGCAAATGGAGCATCAACGGATAAAGGTTTACCGGAAAGTTGTAAAGTATCTTCTACTTTATCTTTTGGTAAATCAACAAATTTAGCTAATTCATCAGCTGTTGGTTTCCTGTCGAACTGTTGTTCTAAGGTTGAATAGGCTTTATGGATTTTATTTAAAGAACCTACTTTATTAAGAGGTAATCGAACAACCCTTGATTGTTCAGCAATAGCTTGTAAAATAGACTGACGTATCCACCAAACAGCATAGGAGATAAATTTAAACCCTTTGGTTTCGTCAAAGCGTTCTGCCGCTTTGATTAATCCTAAATTTCCTTCATTTATTAGATCCGGAAGACTCAATCCCTGGAATTGGTATTGTTTGGCTACAGAAATAACAAACCTTAAGTTTGCTTTAGTCAAGCGTTCGAGTGCAGCACGGTCGCCTTTTTTTATTCGTTGTGCCAGCTCGACTTCCTCTTCTGCGGTAACCATCTCCTCTTTTCCTACATCTTGTAAATATTTTTCAAGAGAAGAACTATCACGATTAGTGATAGATTTTGTAATTTTTAGTTGTCTCATCTCAGCCTCTCCTTTTCAAACTTTAATATTTCGTTAAATTATATGGGATTTTTGCAATGAAAATAATGCTTATATAAAATTTATATTATGATAAAATTTACTGATATTAACGCCAAAACCTAAAAATTATACTAAAAAAAGTGCAAAGAAGCAACTTTTTTCAGTATTATAAAAATTTTTTAATAGATTTATGTTGATATTTAACGTTAATTAGAGGTAAAATGTTTTAAAAACTCCTGATATTTTTCTTTATTCAATTGAAAAGTAGGTGGATTACCTGTTTTATTAACCAACCCCATATTTCTTAATTCTAAAATATGCTCAGGTCCGGTAACATTTGACAACTTCATTTTTTGAATAATCTGTCCTAAGGAGTAAGTATCTTCCTCTTGAAGAATTTTTAGAATTCCCATTTTTACAGAATCATTATAAATCTGTTTAAACTTGTTTGTGTTTGGAACATTATCTTTATCGTCAACCATGATTGATTTTTTATAATTAATTATAATATCAAATTTTGATTTTATATTAACATTAAATAACTTTCTTTCGAATATACTTAGAACCCAGCACGCTTAATGCGCCCATATAATTTAATCGAAATTGGATTAAATCGCCAACTTTATACTTTGGTTTTTCCGATCCCAAATCAATAACAATCATATCAGAACTGGCTCCCGTAATTTCAACACTATCATCAATCAGTGTAATATTCTCCGGGTCAATATCCAATAAACCAACATCTAATATTGCCCTGTAAGAAGTTTTCCCATAATCTTCTTCATCAAACGATTTTACTTCTCCGGCAACATTTGTTCCTATCTCACCTGTTGGAACTATTGGTTTTTCAGTTAATTCAATAATCTCTGTATTTAACTTGAAAATATCGTGTTTCATTTCAGGAATATCCTCCTCAGTAAACAGATTATTTCCCATAAATAAGGTCTCTCCAATTCTAAAATGTGTAATTCCTTCAGGAATAATATTTTTAAAAACAAGATCAAGGGTAACGGAAGAACCTCCTGAAACGTAAGGAATATTACGTCTAAATTTAGCTTCAACCAGTTGTTCGTACAAACAAAGTTGGATTAACTTATCCTGGCTGGGCATCACCCCGTTTAAGCAGTTTAAGTTAGTTCCAATACCAACAACCTCAATATTAGGCAGTTTAAAAATACGTCCATAAAAATCAATAAACTCTTCACCTAAAACACCTTCCCGTAAATCCCCCATCTCGATCATTATCATCACCTTATGTTTTTTCTTTTGTCGTTTAGCTTCATCCGAAAGCAGCTTTATTGTACTAAATTCGGTATTAAAACTAATATCGGCATACTTTACCACATTTTTTATTCCTCTTTTCGCTGGAGGCCTAATATAAACAGTTTCAATTTCAGGATCAAGTTTTTTTACTACTCTTAAATTATCTATTCGAGCATCTAGAATTTGTTCTACTCCTAAATTTATTAACTCTTTCAAATAGTCTTCGTTGCCACAAAGTAATTTTGAAACAACACCAAATTTAATTTCATGTTTATCTAAAATTGATTTTAAATAATTAAAATTAAATTTCAATTTTTCTCTGTCAAGTTCTAAGAACGCCATCTTTATTTTTTTTAGTATAACTCTTTTTTAGCTAATTTATTACTTTTCGTGGAATGTTCATAGGCAATCTGGCTAATAACTCATAATTTAACTGATTATTAAAATCAGCAAAAGAAGCCAGGGTAATTTCAATTCTATTATCTGCTCCAATTAAAATTACCTCATCGCCACGTTTAACTCCTGGTATATGCGTTACATCAGCAATAAGCATATTCATATTAACCACTCCTATAACAGGTGCTCTTTGTCCATCAATAATTACACGCCCCTGATTACTCAATGAACGACTGTATCCATGAGAATAGCCAACAGGAACAATGGCAATTACTTTTTCTTCTTGAGCAAGATATGCTGTTCCGTAACTAACGAACTCACCCGTTTTTACTTTTTTAATAGACATTATCTGACTTTTCCAACTTAACACGCGCATTAATGGATCTGTTTTGTCCATTCTTTTATTGATATACTGAATAAACGTTTCGCGAGTGGGCCAGAACCCATATTGTAGAATTCCAACTCGCACCATATCCATTCGAGTACGTGGATAAGTTATTGCAGCTGCTGAGCATGCTGTATGACGGATTTCGGGAATAATATCGCGATTATATAACCATTTGTACAACTGATTATATTTACGTATTTGTTTTTGTATACGCACATGATTGGCAATACTTTCTGCACCAGCGTAATGAGTGCAAAGCCCTTTGATATAAAATAAAGCTCTGTTTTCTTTAATAAACTTCACTACTTTTACCAGCTGCTTCTGCGTAAATCCGGTTCTGTTTAATCCGGTTTCTACTTCAATATGAATTTTTGCTACTTTATTTAGCTTTTCGGCCTTTTCGGCAGCTTTTTCAAGTTTTATAATTTCAAAAACAAAGAACTCTAAATCATTATCGATAGCCCATTCAATTTCATCATCCGACATCCAACCCATAATCATCACATCGGTTTCGGGTTTTTTAACATTGCATACGGCTTCGGCTTCTTCTGCACTAAAAACAGAAAAATGACGTATCCCCGCTGTTTCTGCTATAGGAACAAATGGTTCGATCCCATGGCCGTATGCATTTGATTTAACTACAGAAGATATTTTAACCTCATCGCCGAGAAAATATTGTAAAAAATTTAAATTATGAATTAAAGCTGTTCGATCAATTTCTATTACTGAAGTTCCTGCCATAACTATTTCTGCTGATTTTTTATAATTTGTTGATAAATTCCGTAAAACATTTTGACACCATTTTCAATAATATCATCAGGAAAGTCGTAATCCGGATTATGCAATTGCGGTTGAGTGACTCCTGATCCAAGTCCGAAAAGCACTCCTGGAAATTTTAGTGTAAAATGGGCAAAATCTTCAGACCAACGAAAAGGTTCTTCTAACTGTTCAACAGGAATTTGATTTGACTTTGCTACCTGATGTAATTGTTGCACTAGATTAGTATTGTTGATCGTTGCCGGAAATTCTTCAACATAAGAGATCTCATATTTCAAATGGCTGTTTTGAGCATGTTCTTCTGCTATTTTTTCTGCATGTTGAGTTAAAATTTTTATATCAGAATTGGTATATGACCTAAGGGTAGCCATTACTTCGGCATATCCGGGGGTAGTGCCAAAAGCAACTTCGCCTAGCCGTGCATGAATTACCGTTACCAAGGTAAAATCATTAAATATATTTTCTTTTTGGGGTAAAAAAGTTAATTCTTTGACAATTTCAGCCATTGCAATTGCCGGACTATTCCCATTTTCGGGTTCTCCGGCATGGGATGTTTTACCAGTGAGTTTAATAATAATTCCTTTGGATGCGGAAGCAAAATTTTTCTCACCCAGCACTATAATACCTTTTTCGTATCCTGGTAAGTTATGTAAAGCAAAAGCATAATCTACATTTAATTGTTTAAACCGTTTATCATTTACCACTCTATATGCTCCCTGTCCATTTTCTTCGGCGGGTTGAAACATTAAAATCACCTCCCCTGCTTCAGGCCTTTTGTTGGAAAACGTATCAGCTAGTCCTGCAAGTATCGCCATATGTCCATCATGTCCACATTTATGGCCTACACCAGCAGTTTGCGAACGATAACTTTTATCAATTAAATCGTCAATGGGCAAACCATCAAGTTCGCAGCGAAAAAGAACAGAAGGCCCTTTTTCCTTTCCTTTAAAAACCACAGCGACTCCATGGCCTCCAATCTCAGTGACAATTTTATCAGGATGATAGGGTTCCATAAAGTTAATCATCCGAAGAGCTGTTTGTGCTTCGGAATCAGATAACTCCGGATGTTGATGGATTTCATGCCGAAGGGCTATTATTTTTTCTACATCAAAAAGTTTTCCCATAAATTAAATACAACTCAATATGAATAATTAGTATCCATAATCCAACGAAAATCACCTTAAAATTAATAAAAGCTAATGGCATTCACTAATCAAGAGATAAAACAATTGTTTCAGCACAACAAAATTAACAATTTTTATGAAACAAACAAATTAGCAATTAACCATAACACCTGAATTTACAAGCATTAACCAACCTAAGCCATTAAAATTCAAGAAACAATCTGTTCTACTGAAACTATTCTCCATTTTCAAAATGAATATTTTCATCAACAGTAATTAAAGGTGACGCATCTATGCTATCGATATCAAGGTATTTAATAATTAAATCCAATGCATCATTAATTTCTTTTTGCCGTTGGCCTGATAAGGTTTCCAGTTGCTGAGAGAGCCTTTCGTGCAATAACGAAGGTGTGTTTTTTAACAACTCAGAACCTTTGGAAGTTAGCACAATATAAGTGGTCCTTTTATCATCCTTTTTGGGTAACCGCGCAATACATCCTTTCTTCTCCAGCCGTTTAATAATCCCGGTTACGGTACTCGAATTAAGATTCAAATAATCCCTTATATTCTTCTGTGTGGACTGAAATCCTTCAGACCTATGCAAATATTCAAGGCAAAGCAATTGAGGAATACTTAGTCCATGTTCCCTTTGTATTTTTTTTGATTCAATATTAATTGAACGTACAATCTTCCTGATTTTTATTAAAATATCTGTTGTATTCATTCGAATATATTTATGTTATACTCCTGTTATTCAAGTAAATATAATTGCTAATTTTTACTGCTGTATTTCAAATACCATGGAACCTTCAAAATTTATTACTCATAAATATATTTTTTAATTTGGTATTCGTGAACTCAGCTTCGCTTCGGTTCATATCCTTTTTGTGTACTTTATTGCATGAGGGTTTCATTGAAATAGAAATAGTTTCTACAGAACACAAATATATTTTAATTAAACCATAACAAAAAACAAGTTCAAATTTTTCTTTTTTACGCAAAAAATAATCAATAATAAAACATAACTTCGCATCCTGTTATGAAAAAAAATATTGTATCCGCTTACATTGCTGTTAGTTTAGCAATGATATTTTGGAGTTTTACCTTTATTTGGTACAAAATAGTATATCAATTTTATAATCCGATTACTACTGTATTTTTCCGCCTTATCATATCTTCCATTTTCCTTTTTGCATTAATGTATCCACTTAAAAAAATTGAAAAAATTCAAAAAGGAGATTTTAAATTCTTTTTACTGGTTTCAGTATTTAATCCATTTCTCTATTTTATTGGAGAAAGTTTTGGCGTTAAATTGGTATCATCAACGCTGGCTGCTGTTATTATTGCTACTATTCCTTTGTTTACTTCATTTACCTCATCATTTTTCTTGAATGAAAAAATTACCCGAATGAATTTAATGGGTATTATTTTTTCCATTATTGGGGTAAGCTTTATTATTTTTGAAAAAAATGAAGGAATAACCGTATCTCCACTAGGTATTGCCATGTTGATGCTTGCGGTTGTTGCTGCCATTGGCTATTCAATCGTTTTAAAAAATTTATCGAACAAGTACAGCTCTATCACTATTGTTTCTTATCATAATCTTATAGGTATATTTTTATTTGCTCCACTATTTTTCATTTTTGATTTCAAGGATTTCATACAAACAGGATTATCTCAGGAGGCATGGATTCCCTTACTCGAGCTTGCATTTTTTGGTTCTTCATTCGCTTTTATCTTTTTCACCTTTGCCATTAAAAGAATAGGTGTTGGGAAAGCCAATGCATTTACCAATCTTATTCCTGTATTAACGGCTATCATTGCCTTTTTTATATTGGATGAAATAATTAATCTAACAAAAATTATGGGAATTTCGTTAGTAATTGGCGGGCTGTTTCTGTCGCAAATCAGAACCAACGGACTAAGAGATAAAATAAGAAATTATATCAGACCCAGTGAATAATGATTTTTTTTAATTATCTATCCATCATTGAACTTAAAAGTCGGGCATTGGATTTGTTTCAAGAAAACAAAGTTTTTTTTGCACGATTAAAAAAGAAAAAACCAAAAAATCTGGATAAAATTGTCCAAAAACTCCACGATGAAGTTTTTCAGGAGATAGATTGTCTGGATTGTGCCAACTGCTGTAAATCTATTAGCCCAACCCTTTACGACAATGATATTAACAGACTGGCAAAACATCTAAAAATTAAACCTTCGCAATTTGTAGAAAAATATCTTTATCTTGATGAAGAAGGAGATTATGTGTTTAAAGAAACACCCTGCCCGTTTTTGCTTCCCGATAATTATTGTATGGTGTATGAAAGCCGCCCTAAAGCCTGCAGGAAATATCCTCATACTGATCGCCCAAGGTTTTACCAAGTATTGAATCTTACCTTAAAAAATTCGCTGATATGCCCTGCAGTTTTTGAAATAATTGAGAGATTGAAACAAAGAAAAAACGAATTTTAAGGAACAATAACTATTAGCCCTCCGGGAACTACTTTAACATTTAAAACTTCACCAGCCTCACCCGGTTCTCCATCGTAATGAATAACCCCTGGCTCTTTGCGTCTGACTAAAATTTTTTTGCACCGGAAAGTTTCTACGAAACGGCTTTTATCAATATTTTTAGCAAAGAGGCGAATCCCAAGATTAGGTGCTGAAACTATTGGGAAAGCTATCATAACTTCTACATCTAACTCCCCATCGTTAATTTGCGCTTTCGGAGCAATATGTGCATTATTCCCATATTGTGATGCATTGGCGAAAGTAATCAGAAAAGCATCGCGCATATAGGTGGTCCCGTTCATAGATATTTCATAGCGCTCTGGTAGGTATCTTCTAAATTCTGAAAGTGTTGCTCTTAAATAACTTGCAAATCCGCGGCCTTGAGCTTTAGAAAACACATGACCAATATGAGCATCAAAACCTACTCCTGTGGTACAAAAAAATTTTTGATCGTTAATGGTTCCAAAATCTATTTTTATTTGACGCCCTTTTTTAATGTTTCCCAAGGATTTTTGAACATTCATCGGGATTTTAAGGTGACGAGCTAATCCATTCCCCGAACCGGTTGGTACAATACCTAATACTCCATCCGTTTCTGTAATTGCCGAAGCAACCTCGTTTACTGTTCCATCCCCACCAACAGCTACTACTTTTTTATATCCCTGGTTAAAATATTGCTTTACAATTTGAGTCGCTTCACCCGAGAATGATGTATAAATAATTTTTATATCATAAATATCATCAGCAAAGGTTTGCTTAATAAGATCCGGGATATAATCTTTTAATTTTTTCCCGGAAACCGGATTAATAACAAAGAGTATTTTCTCTTTCATCTAACAAAACTCCTCAAAAATGAAACCTGACAAAAATACTTAGAACATTAATGATAAAAAATTTTTCATTAAAAAAAATACTGCTAATTCACAAAATACTGTACTAACAATAAATTAACAAAAGAATCAAATTTAATGATACCTTAATATTTATTTAGTTAAGGATTAAAAAGAACATCGTTTCTTAGAAATAAAAACTCAATGTTAAAAAACAATCATTATAAAACAATTGTAATATCTGATGTCCATTTAGGCACAAAATCATCAAAAGCCAAAGAATTAGTACGTTTCCTAAAATCAAACACCTGCGATAAACTTATTTTAAATGGAGATATTATTGATGGATGGAGATTAAAAAAAAGTGGTAAATGGAAAAAAAAGCACACCCGTTTTTTAAAAGTTATCCTAAAGATGATAGATAAACTTAACACTGAAGTAATATACATACGTGGCAACCACGATGATTTTTTAGACAACATGATTCCGCTTAATATTGGCAACTTTTCGGTAAAAAAAGATTATATATATAAAAGCAATGGAATAAATTATTACGTTGTTCATGGTGATATTTTTGACAAAATTACATCGAATTTAAAATGGTTGGCAAAACTCGGTGATGTTGGTTATACTTTTTTATTATGGCTAAATAAGATATACAACAATCGCAGAGTTAAACAGGGCTTACCCTATTACTCATTATCCCAAGATATTAAACACCGCGTAAAATCAGCTGTTTCTTACATTTCCAGCTTTGAACATGAATTAGTAAAACTTGCAAAATCAAGAAATTGCCAGGGAGTAATTTGCGGGCATATTCATCAACCCGACATCAGGCAATATGAAAGTATCAAATACCTAAACTCAGGCGACTGGGTAGAGTCTTTATCCGCATTGGTTGAACAAGAAAGTGGAGATTGGAAAATTCTTTATTATAATGAACTAATTAAAGAGGAAATACCTCCTGTTGCAGAGAATTCGAAAGTTGAAAAAAGTTTTGTGCTTCCGAAAATGGCTAAAATAAAAATTGCCTGAATTGCTGATTTGTAAAAATCCAACCACTAATGAAATACATTTTTATAGTACAGGGAGAAGGGCGTGGCCATATGACACAGGCAATTAGTCTTAAAAATAAACTGGAACCAAATGGACATGAAGTTCCTGTTGTAATTGTTGGGAAAAATCCTAAAAGAACAATCCCCTCATTCTTTTATCAAAAAATAAAAACAAAAGTTGTTTCAGTAGATAGTCCAAATTTTGTATTCAACAAAAATAATAAGAAAATCATAATTACACGGTCTATCATTTATAACCTCTTTTTTATTTTTAAATACTTAAAGAGTTTAAAAACAATAAAACGGATTATCCGCCAGACAAAGCCCGACGTTATCATTAACTTTTATGATTTACTGGGTGGATTATTTTACTTTTTTCATCATCCTAATATTCCTTATTATTGTATTGGCCATCAGTATTTAATTTTTCACCCACACTTCCCTTTTCCGAAAAAACATCACGTAGATAGATTTTTGTTAAAAATAAATACACGAATTACATCTATACATGCAGACAAATTGCTGGCACTTTCTTTCCGGGAAATGCCCAATTATCTAACCAAAAAAATATTTGTTGTTCCTCCATTATTAAGAAAAAGTGTACTGACACTCAAACCTAAATCAGAAGATTTTATTCATGGATACATCGTAAACCAGGGTTATGCAGATGATATTTTAAACTGGCACAAAAAAAATCCTAATATACAAGCCCACTTTTTTTGGGATAAAAAAGAAGCAGAGGAAGAAACGCTTATTCATCGAAACCTTATTTTTCACAAGATAAATGACGAAAAATTTTTAGATTATATGAATCGGTGTAAAGGTTATGCCTCAACAGCAGGATTTGAATCAATTTGTGAAGCGATGTATTTAGGTAAACCGGTTTTAATGATACCTACCGAAGGGCACTTCGAACAAAGATGTAATGCACTGGATGCTAAATTGTCAGGAGCGGGAATTCAAAGCGATTCATTTAACCTTTCAAAACTCATGGACTACATACCATTTCATCAAAAAAATAATACCAAATTTAAGCAATGGGTAAAAAAAACCGACCAATTAATATTATCCTTAATTATTTCTGAAGAGCATGCATTACACAACCCTGTCAATAAAAGGCCTACAATAACAAAACAAAAAACAGAAAAATCTTTTAAAATTCGATAAATACTAAGCTGCAACAAAGCAACGTTTTTCTTTTGTTACTCAATATAATTCTTTTGAGTTATCGACGATATTAACATTATTTATATTTTTACAGAATGAAAAATTTATTAACTGTAATTATCCTCTGCTTATCTCTCCAAAGTTTAGCCCAAATTGGAGGTACCCATACTTACAGTTTTTTAAATTTAATCAATTCGGCACGTGTAGCTTCTCTCGGAGGCGATATAATTGCTATCAATGATAATGATTTAAACCTCACTTACCATAATCCGGCACTCCTAAATACAGAAATGAATCAAGACCTTGTTCTAAATTATATCAATTATTTTACGGATATTAATTACGGATATGCTGCCTACGCTACATCCCTAAAAAACAAAGGAATGTTTTCGGGCGGAATACAATATATTAATTATGGAAAGTTTATTGCTGCTAACGAAAATGGAATTATTACCGGTGAATTTAAAGCTGCTGAATATGCTATTAACCTGATTTATTCTCGTCCAATTGACAGCTCTTTTTATTTTGGAGTGAATGTTAAACCCGTAATTTCAACACTCGAAAAATATACCTCATTAGGAATAGCCGCTGATTTTGGTGTTCTGTATCGAAATTCAGACAATTTATTTAATGCCGCGCTGGTAATCAAAAATTTGGGAACTCAGTTAAAAGGATATACAAACAAAAGAGAAACGTTACCTTTCAATATACAGCTTGGGATTTCGCAAAAATTAAGGCATGCACCATTACGCTTCTCGGTTACATTGGACCATTTAGAAAAACCCGATTTAACCTATGATATCACGGAAAGCGAAACCTCTACGAATCCTTTTTTCGAGGAGTCCGAAGAATCAAAAATAGATCAAATAGCCGATCAGGTAATGCGGCATGTCATTTTAGGTATTGAGTTTAGTCCGCTCGAGAATCTTTATATAAGAGCTGGATATAACTATCGCCGCCGTAAAGAAATGCTTATCGAATCGAAAACCTCAACCATCGGATTCTCGTGGGGTTTTGGTGTAAAAATTTCCAAATTCCATATCAGCTATGGCCGCACAACGTATCACTTAGCAGGTGCTACCGATCATTTTTCAATTACTACAAATCTGGATCAGTTAGGAAAACAGTGGTAAAAAGCTAATCTCATACCAACTAACTATTTGAAAAAAAATCATAATCACATTATTATTTAGTAACGTAAAATCTACAATCATCAAAATTTGCCTAATGACATTTTTGGATTTACCTTTGATGTTTTAATTAATTTTACAAAATGACAACAAAGAATAAGATTATTATAGCCATCGACGGATATTCATCATCAGGGAAAAGCACTTTAGCCAAAGCCATTGCCAAACACCTGGGATATAAATATATTGATAGCGGAGCCATGTATCGTGCAGTTACGCTATATGCACTGCAAAATAATTTAGGCGACCTACATAATCATCAGATAAATGACAAAAAACTAAAATCTTTACTTGATGAGATTAACATAAATTTTCGTTTTAATCCCGAAAAAAACCGACAAGAAACGTATCTCAATCAAAAAAATGTAGAAGATGAAATTCGTAAAATGAAAGTTTCCAATGCAGTAAGCATTGTGAGTAAACTAAAATTTGTGAGGGAAAAGATGGTGCGTATTCAACAGGAAATGGGAAAAGAAAAAGGAATTGTAATGGATGGACGCGATATTGGGACGGTAGTTTTTCCGGATGCCGAAATAAAAATCTTCATGAATGCCAATGCAAAGGTCAGAGCCGAAAGAAGATTTAAAGAACTTAAAGAAAACAATGTAGATGTTAGCTATGAAGAAATCCTGGAAAATGTAAAAAAACGCGACCATCTGGACGAAACCAGAAAAGAAAGTCCTTTAAAAAAAGCCAACGATGCCATTGAGCTGGACAACAGCAATATGACAGAAAAAAAACAATTACAATGGATTTTAAGTTTAATCCATAAAAAAATGAATAAATGGGCTTAATAAATTTTAATCATGAAAATTGAAATTGATAATAATTCAGGTTTTTGCTTTGGAGTAGTTAATGCCATCCAACTGGCAGAAAAAGAGCTAAAAAACAATGATATTTTATATTGTCTGGGAGATATTGTCCATAACAGTGCCGAGGTAGAACGCCTGAAATCGAAAGGTTTGGTAACTATTAACCACAAACAGTTTAAAGACTTAAAAAACTGTAAAGTATTACTACGTGCTCATGGCGAACCACCAGAAACTTATGAAATAGCTAAAAAAAATAATATCCAGCTGATTGATGCTTCTTGCCCGGTAGTTTTAAAACTTCAAAACAATATTAAACACGGATTTGACGACTTTTTAAAAAAAGGCGGGCAAGTAGTCATTTACGGAAAAGAGGGACATGCTGAAGTAAACGGACTGGTAGGCCAAACCAGTGGCAAAGCGATTGTTATTGGAGGATTCAACGATTTAGACAAAATCGATTATAGCAAACCAGTCAACCTTTTTTCGCAAACCACCAAAAGTATCGAAGGTTTTTATGAGGTACAAAAAGAGATAGAAAAACGCATGATAGCTACCCAGGGTCCGAAAGAGATCGATTTTATCACCAACGACACTATATGCAGACAGGTATCGCACCGACAACCTCAACTTCGTGAATTTGTAAAAAATCACGATGTGGTTATTTTTGTAAGTGGCAAAAAAAGTTCTAACGGACGCATGTTGTTTCAAGTATGCCAGGCCGAAAATCCAAATACTTTTTTTGTTTCCGAACAATCGGAATTGAAAAAAGCCTGGTTTAACGAAGTTAAATCCGTGGGTGTTTGTGGTGCTACATCAACACCCAGATGGTTGATGGAAAATGTAGCTTCTGAAATTAAAAAAATAGCAAACCCATAAATTTTTAGCAAATGACCAAAATAAAAACAATAGGAATTTTAACCTCAGGAGGCGATGCTCCCGGCATGAATGCAGCCATCAGAGCTGTTACTCGCACAGCGATATACAACAACATTAAAGTAATTGGTATTCGCCATGGTTACGAAGGACTTATTCAGGGTAATTTTAAACAGCTAAAATCATACATGGTAAGCGATATCATCCAAAAAGGGGGAACCATATTAAAAACAGCCCGCAGCCAGGAATTTAAAACCCTTGAAGGACGTAAAACATCCTACAAAAACTTAAAAAAAGAGGGAATTGATGCAGTAGTTGTTATTGGTGGTGATGGCACATTTACCGGAGCCCGCAAATTTACCGAAGAGTTTGACATTCCATTTGTTGGTATTCCGGGAACTATTGATAATGACCTATATGGTACCGACTACACCATTGGATACGATACTGCGCTGAATACCATTATACAGGCTGTGGATAAGATAAGAGATACCGCAAGCTCACATAATCGTCTGTTTTTTATTGAAGTGATGGGTAAAGATGCCGGTTTTTTGGCACTCAGAAGTGGTATAGCTTGTGGCGCGGAAGCTATTCTTATCCCTGAAATTGAAACCGACTCTCAAAACCTAAGAGAATACCTGGAGTCGGGATATAAACGTAAAAAAGCCTCTAACATTATTTTAGTTGCCGAAGGTGACGAAAGTGGCGGTGCTTATGCTATTGCAAAACAAGTAAAAAATGATTTTAAAGATTATGATATCCGGGTAACCGTATTAGGACACATTCAACGCGGGGGATCACCTACGGCATTCGACAGGGTAATTGCAAGCGAGTTGGGTGTGGCAGCAGTAGAAGCGCTGCTGGACGACCAGCAAAGCATTATGGTTGGGATGATGAACAGAGAAGTTGTACATATCCCTTTTAATAAAACCATCAAACATCATAAAGATGTTAATCGCAGGTTACTGGAAATTCTCGATTTCTTAAATATTTAATTTGCTTTTTATATGAGCAATTCACCCGTTTTTGTCGATGTAATACTGCCGCTCCCTTTAAAGCAACTGTTTACTTACAGCATTCCAAAACCACTGGAAAAATTAGCAATAACAGGCAAAAGGGTAATTGTTCAATTTGGACGGCGTAAAATTTATGCAGCAATCATCCATACCATTCATTGCAAAAAGCCTGCAGATTACGAAACAAAAAATATTTTATCGGTTTTAGATGATGACCCAATTGTAAACCAATCACAATTAAAATTATGGCAATGGATTGCCGATTATTACATGTGTTCGCTAGGCGAGGTATTTAAAGCAGCACTACCTTCGGGATTAAAACTTGAATCGGAAACCAAAGTTATTTACAATGCAAAAAACATTAAAAATGAAATATTTACCAGTACAGAATCATTAGTTCTCGATTTTTTAGAAAAAACAAACATTGCCAAAGTAAATGACATTGCTCAAGCTCTGAATAAAAAAGATGCTTTACCGATCATTAAATCATTAATAGATAAGAAAGCTGTAATTCTGGAAGAAAAGCTAAAAGAAAGTTACAAACCCAGGACTGAAACCTATATTGAGCTGCACGAATCGATTACCACCGAAAAACAACTAAACGAAGCGTTTGATTCGTTAAAGAAAGCCCACAGACAGATTGATGTGCTTATAAGTTTTATACAATTGTCGGGAAAATTTTCAAAAAAGGAACCTGCTGAAGTCAGCCGACAAAGTTTAATCAAAAAAACGGGAGCAAATCATCAAATCATTCAATCATTAATTAAAAAAAATATTTTAACCGAGTATAAAAAGACGGCTAGCCGGCTCGACTATTCATCAACAGATGTCAAAGAGGCTAAGCAGCTATCTATAGCTCAGGAGCAGGCATACCAAGCCATTCAAAAACATTTTGATAAAAAGCAGGTTGTGTTACTGCATGGTGTAACATCAAGCGGGAAAACAGAAATTTACATTCAACTGATACAGGAACAAATTGATCAAGGCAAACAGGTTTTGTATCTGTTGCCGGAAATTGCATTAACAGCACAAATTATTAACCGCTTAAAATCGGTATTTGGCAACAGGGTAGGAATCTATCACTCTAAATTTAACGATGGAGAGCGGGTTGAAGTTTACCAGAATGTGCTAAAAAGCACTAATAAAAGCCATTATGACATTATTCTGGGTGTTCGTTCATCACTGTTTTTGCCGTTTTCGAACCTGGGATTAATTATCATTGATGAAGAGCATGAAAATACTTATAAACAATACGATCCGACACCACGTTACAATGCCCGCGACACAGCAATTGTATTAGCTCAAATCCACCAGGCCAAAGTGCTGCTTGGAACAGCAACCCCTTCTATCGAAAGTTATTTTAATGCAAAAACAGATAAATACGGACTAGTTGAGCTAAATTCAAGATTTCAGGAAATTAAGCTACCCGAAATTATTTTAAGCGATACGCTTAAAGCAAGAAAGAAAAAACAGATGAAATCGCATTTTAGCCCGATATTATTGGATAATATTAAAGAATCGCTCGAAAATAACGAGCAAATTATCCTTTTTCAAAATAGGCGTGGGTTTGCTCCGTTTTTAGAATGCGAAACCTGTGGGTGGATTCCCTATTGCACCCATTGCGATGTGAGCATGACTTACCACAAACAGCATAATGAGCTGGTTTGCCACTATTGTGGATATACCATAAAAAACCCTAAAGTATGTAAAGCCTGTGGAAATGCCTCATTATCGACACGAGGCTTTGGGACAGAAAAAATTGAGGATGAGATAAAAATATTTTTTCCGGATGCCAAAGTAAAACGAATGGATTTAGATTCTACCAGGTCTAAATATGCTTACGAAAATATCATTGCCGGATTTGAACAGGGGAAAATAGATATTTTAATTGGCACACAAATGGTTTCCAAGGGATTAGATTTTGACAATGTAGCCCTTGTAGGGATTTTGAATGCCGATAATATGCTTAACTATCCCGATTTCAGGGCTTTTGAACGAAGCTACCAACTTATGGCTCAGGTAAGCGGACGTGCCGGACGTAAAAACAAACAAGGTAAAGTAATTATCCAAACCAGTCATCCTGAACATCAGATATTACAATTTGTATTGGATAATAAATACCAGGAAATGTACAAATCGCAATTGCTTGAACGTAAAAATTTTAATTATCCGCCGTTTTGTCGATTAATTTATATTTCAATTAAACACAAAAAAGCCGATGTGGTAGATAAATCCTCCAACTTTTTAGCCAACAACTTAAAAAAAATTTTCGGTAAAAGAGTGCTAGGACCAGAATCGCCGGTAATCTCAAGAGTACAGAATTTATATATAAAAAAAATACTATTAAAAATTGAACGGCAACGGTCATTTAAAAAAGCTAAAAAATTATTGGATGAACAAATCATTCAACTGGTTACAACAGATTCCTACAAAACCATCCAAATATCCATTGATATCGATCCGGTTTAAAATTTCCGGCAACCAGAACATTATTTAAAAATTAGAAAGTTCCAAAATTGCTTCTGTGTATGGTTACCCGGATAGAAAAAATTTAAAGACAAAATCAATTCCCCCCACTTAATACATCCATCAATGTAACAACAACTTAAAACTTTGTTGTGCAGCGATAAAAAGGCATTAAAAAGTCTCCATTTCCATCAAAAAATTAAATGTTATGAACAGTCAGGCAATTAAAACCACCCTTATTTTCAACAAATTGTTAATAAATAATAAGAAAAACAGGAAGAGTTATTAAAAATTGAAGTAATTTTAATATTGAAATTTTTAAAAGTTGAAACTATTTTAACTTTTTATTAACCTTTTAAACTTAAAATGAATTATGAAAAAATTAACAAAAGTATTTTTAATTGCTATTCTTGTTGCTTTTGCGACAGAGTCTTTCGCACAAATAAATTTTGGAATTAAAGGGGGGGTAAATCTTGCTAAATTAATGGAAAAATACATTGGAGACGAGGACTTTGATGGAGATCTTAATGAGTATACTAAATCAAAACTTGGTTTTCAAGTAGGTCCAGTAGTGGAATTTGGATTTAGTGATTTAATTTCATTAGAAACCGGTCTTTTATTATCTGCAAAAGGTACTAAATCTGAATTTTCTGAAGAGAGTATGGAATCTAAAAGCAGTGCTAGTATTATGTATTTGAATATTCCTGTAAATGCACGAGTTGGTTTTGACGTAGGTGGAACGAGAATATTTGGTGCTGTAGGACCTTACATTGGTGTTGGTTTATCCGGAAAATATAAAGGAGAATACACTATTAACGGAGAAACAACAACAGAAGAAGAAGACCTTGAATTTGGAAACGATGAAGCGGAATCTGATTTGAAACGATTAGACTATGGTTTAAGCATTGGTGCCGGAGCAGCTTTTGGTGCTTTTGAAGTAGGATTAAATTATGATTTAGGTTTAGCAGATCTAAGATTTAGTGACAATTTTAAAACGTCCACCAGATGTTTAAGCATCACTGCTGCTTACAAATTCGGAAAATAAACTTTTCATTCAATAAGCAATACAAAAGAGGCTGTCCCACGTGGGCAGCCTTTTTTTGTCTATCCAATACTGCAAACCATTGACAAAACTCTCAATATTCTTTGCATAATACAAAAAATTAAAAGATAGCTAACTATTATTTTTGCGTGTGGTATCACAAATCAAATGCACCTAAAAATAAGAATCAAAAAATTCATTTACCGTTTCGGGTCGTTTTTCTTATCTTTGCATTTTAATTCCAAAATTTTACCTGGTGAAAAAAATTGATATTCAATCTGTATTCGATGCATTTAATCAATTCAACATCCTGATTATTGGCGATGTAATGATTGATTCATACCTATGGGGAAAAGTAAACCGCATTTCGCCCGAAGCTCCGGTACCAATAATTATGAGCTCAAAACAAGAAAACCGACTGGGAGGAGCAGCCAACGTAGCCTTAAATGTACAGGCCTTAGGAGCCAAACCCATTTTATGTTCGGTTGTTGGTAAAGATACAAAATCAAGGACATTCTTCAGCTTGCTCAAAAAACGCAACCTTACCAGCGAAGGAATCGTTGAAGACACAAACCGTAAAACAACCGTAAAAACCAGAATAATCGCCGATAATCAACATCTATTAAGGGTTGATGAAGAAATAGATTCGGTTTTAGCGAAAGAAACCGAATCAAGGTTTATCCATCATGTTTTAAGTATACTGGCGGACCAAAAGATCCATGCCATCATTTTTGAAGATTATGATAAAGGATGTATTACCCCAAAAGTAATCCGGTCGATAGTTGAGTATGCCCATAAAAATGATATCCCTACACTGGTTGATCCGAAAAAAAGGAATTTTATGGAGTATCAGAAGGTTACTCTTTTTAAACCCAATTTTAAAGAACTGGTTGAAGGATCAAAAATTGATATCCCTAAAGGTAATTTTAAGGGCATTCATGAAGCATCGAAGCTTTTACACCATAAACTATCAGCCAAATATATTTTTGTTACCCTTTCAGAGTTAGGAGTATTTATTAGCACAAATGATGGTTACAAAACGATTCCTGCCGAAATAAGAGACATTGCCGATGTTTCGGGGGCCGGAGACACACTTATAGGTACAGCAAGTCTTTGTTTGGCTGCAGGATTAGAACCCGAAGTTATAGCAAGCCTGTCAAACCTTGCCGGTGGACAGGTTTGTGAAAAAGTAGGCGTTGTGCCAGTAAATAAAGAACAATTACTTAAAGAAGCGCTTGAAAAATATTTCTAAAATTCTATATTTAAAATACGGGAATCATTTTTTTAATTCATAAAAGATAATTACTTTTTTATTAATCAAGCTTTTGAATCGAACAGACATTGATTTTGTTAATAAAATGTTTATAACTCTAAAAAAATTGTTTACAATTCTTATTACACGAAAAATAATAAATGTGATAAAATTGTATTTTTGAATTCCTGATTTTTAAAAATCGGGCTAATTACAACTACAAAATCAAAAAAAACAAAATATATGGCAAAAGTTATTGCATTAGCAAACCAAAAAGGCGGAGTAGGTAAAACCACCTCTGCTATAAATTTGGCTGCCAGCTTAGCTATTTTAGAAAAAAAAGTATTAATTATTGATGCCGATCCCCAAGCTAACGCTACATCAGGAATAGGGTTTGATATAAGAGCAATAAAAACGAGTATCTACGAATGCCTTATCGAAGATCAAGATCCTAAAAACATCATCCTTAATAGTGAAGTAGAACGTCTGGATATTATTCCATCTCATATTGATTTGGTAGGTGCCGAAATAGAAATGCTTAATCAACCTAACCGGGAATATAAGCTAAAAGAAGTCGTTGAAAAAGTAAAAGATGATTACGATTACGTTTTAATTGATTGCTCTCCATCCCTTGGGTTAATTACCGTGAATGCACTTTCAGCTTCCGATTCAGTCATCATTCCGGTTCAATGCGAATATTTTGCTCTTGAAGGATTAGGAAAATTACTTAATACCATAAAAATTATTCAAACCCGATTAAATAAAGAGCTTGAGATTGAAGGTTTCCTTTTAACCATGTACGATCCAAGGTTAAGACTATCCAATCAGGTGGTGGATGAAGTTAAAAAACATTTCCAGGATATGGTTTTCGAAACCATTATTCAACGAAACATTAAGCTCAGCGAGTCGCCAAGTTATGGCAAACCAGTGGTAATGTATGATGCAGCTTCCAAAGGAGCTATGAACTATCTGAATCTTGCGAAAGAGCTTTTACAAAATAACGATCAAACGAAGATGGCAAATGCCGACAAAATAGTTGATTAATTAGTTAACAATAAGATATAGAAGATGGCAAAACGAAATGCATTAGGAAGAGGATTAGGAGCATTAATTGACGATGCAGGGCAAGAAAAAACGGTAACGGCTGATGCCGTTAACGAAATTGATATTAACAAAATTGAAACCAACCCTTTTCAGCCAAGATCAAAATTTAATGAAGAGGCCTTGAATGAATTAGCTGACTCCATTCGCCAGCTTGGAATCATTCAACCCATTACAGTGCGTAAAGTTGATGATACAAAATTTCAGCTTATCACAGGTGAAAGGCGCTATAAAGCAGCTCAAATTGCCGGACTAAAGAAAATTCCTGCTTATGTTCGTTTTGCCGATGATCAAGCAATGCTCGAGATGGCTTTGGTAGAAAACATTCAACGTGAAGATCTAGATGCAATTGAAATTGCCATCAGCTACCAGCGGTTAATGGAAGAATGTAAACTAACCCAGGAAAGCATGAGCGACCGTGTAGGTAAAAAGCGTTCAACCATCTCCAACTATTTAAGATTATTAAAACTTCCGGCCGAAATACAGTTAGGGATTCGCGATAAACAAATATCTATGGGCCACGCCCGCGCATTGATAAATATCGAAAATCCCAAAACCCAGCTAAAAATTCATTATCAAATTATCGATGAAGGATTATCAGTTCGCAAAACCGAAGATCTAATCCGTGACATTAATACCCCGAAAAAAAATAACGCTAAAGAAAAAGTTAGATTACCGGAAGAGTACCAACAATTACAAAAACATCTGAAAGACCACTTTAAATCGAAAGTAGACTTTAAAAGAAACAATAAAGGAAGCGGGAAAATCATAATTCCTTTTAAATCGGATGAAGATTTAGAAAGAATTATGGGAATTATTGATAAAATGAAATAATTTTGCACCCGGTAAACATTAAAAAATAATATTTTGCTGGGAACAAATTTCAATAAGCCCATATATATCATTTTCAGAACATTGGTTTTGATATGTATTGTTTTAAACACTAAAGCTCAAAATCCTTCAGATAACTCAGAAAAAGATATTGTATCTAACCCTAAAGAACAGGTTCATTCTCCACATAAAGCAACCATGTATTCAGCTGTTGTGCCCGGATTAGGTCAGGTTTATAACCAAAAATACTGGAAACTACCAATTATATATGGGGTAACAGGTGTTTTTATTTATGCTTTCGATTTTAATAACAACCAATACAATAAATATAAAAATGCTTATGCCGAATTCGACACTGGAAAAATAACTGAATTTGAGGGATATACCGATAAAAATATAATTCTCCGGCTAAAAGATTATCATCGGCGTAACAGAGACTTAAATGTAATTGTTCTGGCTGGAGTTTATATGCTTAATATTATTGATGCTACCGTTGATGCGCATTTATTTGATTATGATATAAGCGAAGATTTATCGTTAAACGTTCAACCTTCACTTATGCGTTCTGTAGATAACCAAAATGCTCTTGGGTTTACGTGCAGAGTAAATTTTTAAATAAATTTTTATTTTTTACGATTAACATTATATAACAAATTTTATTTCATTTTTTAATCTTTTGTTTGTTATTTTGGCCTCTTAGAAAATGTTGATTTCATCTAAAGCAGCAATCATGACAAAAAAAGCTATACTTTCAATCCTATTATCCTGTTCAATCATCTTTACTGCTTTTTCAAAAAATACTTCACAAAATAAAGACAGTCTGAGAACAGCATTAGATATACAAACCAATTTTGATCAAAATCTCGACAGTCTTTTAAAATTATGGTACTTACAAAAAGCCATTAAAACAGATTACTCAACCAATAAGGAACAAACAGACTCAATCATCCCCGAATTTCCAGATTCGGTTTATATTCAACGATTGCAAAGTATACCTTCGGTTATAGATCTTTCATACAATAAAATTGTACGAAATTACATCCATGTATATACCAAACAACGATACGAAAGTGTTGAAGCAATGATCGGCCTTTCGGATTATTATTTTCCGAAAATCGAAGAAATTTTCGAGAGCTACGGACTACCCACCGAACTAAAATATATGGCCATTATTGAGTCTGCATTAAATCCTCGTGCCGTTTCCCGTGTAGGAGCTACCGGAATGTGGCAATTTATGTATGCTACCGCCCGAATGTACGATTTAACCATAAACTCATTTGTTGACGAAAGGCGCGATCCTATAAAATCAGCACATGCTGCAGCACTTTTTATGAAAGATTTATACAGCATGTTTAACGACTGGACACTCGTTATTGCGGCATACAATTGTGGGCCGGGAAATGTAAATAAAGCGATTCGAAGAACCGGTGGAAGCAGAGACTTTTGGAAAATTTATTATTTTCTTCCCCGCGAAACACGCGGATATGTGCCTGCATTTATTGCTGCTGCCTACACCATGAATTTCTATCAAGAACATAACCTTAATCCAAAATATCCTGAAATTTCATTGGCCACAGATACCATTTTAATCAATGATAACCTGCACTTAAAACAAGTATCAGAAATTTTAGATATTCCTCTCAAAGCATTGCGGGATTTAAATCCACAATACAAGCTGGATATCATCCCTGCTAAAGGAACAGAATTTGGGTTAACCCTGCCCATGGAATTTACCGGTAAATTCATCGATTTACAAGACTCCATTTTTAGTTATAAAGATTCCATATATTTTAGTGCCGACAATACGATACGAAATCCTCAACGCTCTTATTATATACCTCCGGCTCCCACCAACCGAGACAAACTGGTTTACACGGTAAAATCGGGCGACAACCTGGGATTTATTGCTGAATGGTATAATGTACGAGCCTCAGAAATTCGTTACTGGAATAATATCCGTGGAAATATGATACGAGTAGGGCAAAAATTAAACATCTATGTTCCCAAAGGTTCTGCAGCCAAATATGCTGAGATCAACAATCTCTCTTTTGCAGAAAAGCAACAAAGGATAGGTAAAACTGTTTCTACAACCAAAAAGACCAGCAGCAAAACTACAGACGATAATTACGTCTATTACAAGGTTGGTTCAGGAGACACCATTTGGGAAATTGCTAAAAAGTATCCGGGGGTAACCGAAACGGAGATTTTACAGCTGAACAATATGACCAGCGGAAGGTCTTTAAAAGCAGGGCAATATATTAAAATAAAACCTAAAAGTTAATATCTAAAATAAGCCAACTTTAGATATAGAGGCTAACGGAATAAAGTAAAGCAGAATGCTTTCTTTAACGTTTTCTAAAACAAGATGAACAACTACAATCACCGATTTTTCCTTCTTCCGGTATTGGAAGTAGCCCAAAATGGCTTTAAATTAGCATCTCTAAGTTTATACTGATTATTTCCATAAGAGAAACTTTTTGCAACAAAATGATTTTCAGGCAAGCCTTCTGCATGATATACTTTCAAGCTTATCTCCATTCCGGGTACAAAATCTTTAACCATCTTAGAAACAAAGGCAGTTGGACCTAAATGAATATTTGCAACTTGCTCCTTATGATTAATTTTGTGCTTAATAAGCAAATGGGTACCCATTGCATACTTGCCAGTAGTCTCTGTACAAGGCTCATCAAGTACTTCAATCAAACTTCCGGATATTTCATTCACATGAGTCTGGATACCTTCTTGCGCAATTCCAATAGTATTCCCTACTCCTTTTTGAGCAAAACTAAATACTGTAAAATTCGCTAAAACGAATGTAGCTAATAAAAATTTTTTCCAATTCATGTCAATTCTTTTTAATTAATTATTGTATATGCATATCTAAACATTTTCATGTTTATGACACAATAAATCTTAATTTATTACCATTATTGTCCGATAAAAAATAAATAAAATCAAGGCTTCATATCCAGTGGTGTATTATGATTTCAATATTCCGCAGCATGTTTGTTATCTGCAAAGGATGGCCTGCGGTGCTTGCCGCAGGTTTGGTGGAGGAGCCTTTTACCCCCGGGTTGAAACCCGGGGTAACTTTTATAATTTGCGGTTTATTTTATAAACGTGTAAACCCTCCGGTTTAAGGTTTTTTCCAGATAGCTGATTTTTTTTTGTTTGACGATTCGTTTTCGGATTGGCATTGTCCGGCGAGCCGAAAAACAAGCACAGTGAACATAAAAAAAATCTGCTGTTCGAAGCACTGACCGAAAGGAAGTGCAAGTTTAGATTTTTTAGCTCACATCGCATAGTTTTTCGAGTGAGGCGGGCGTAGCCTTGAATTTCTTTGCGTACTTTCTTGTTTCAAGACAAGAAAGTATGGAGGGTTTTGAGTAAAGTCCTTGAAAGAATAAATTGTCAATGATAAAAAAATTCATGTTTTGAGGATAAATGCAATATTTATAGCCATATACCGGCAGGGATGCCGGTGATCCGGAACCACCGCCTCCGATGGATCGCCGGCATCTTGCCGGCAAATCTGCCTGGCGGTTAAGCCATTATACAGTGAAACACCCTGGTTTACCGGGGTGAATTGATGATATTTTTTCCAGAAAGCAGATTATTTCTTAGCCAGGCGATTCGTTTTCGGATTGGCATTGTCCGGCGAGCTGAAAAACAAGCACCGTGAGCGTTAAAAAAAATCTGCTGTTCGAAGCACTGACCGGAGGGAAGTGCAAGTTTAGATTTTTTAGCTCACATCGCGTAGTTTTTCGAGTGAGGTGGGCGTAGCCTTGAATTTCTTTGCGTACTTTCTTGTTTCAAGACAAGAAAGTATGTGGGGGCCGAAGCAAAGCCTCTTAAATAGAAAATTGATAAATGGTAAATAAAATCAAGGTTTCAGAATGGATTCAATATATTTATCGGACAACAGTGATTTATTACACAAAATGGAATTTTAAAAGCAGGCATTTTTCAATAGATTAAACTAACAAGCAAAAGTTGATAACAAATAAAGTTTCTTCTTTTGTTTCAGTGTTCTTTTCAATAATTTTATGACAAAATACTATAGGTCATGAAATTTATTGCCGATTTACATATCCACTCGCATTTTTCCATGGCGACCAGCAAAAAACTGACCCCCGAACATCTCGACTATTGGGCTAGACTAAAAGGAATTAAAATTGTGGGAACGGGAGATTTTTCTCATCCCGGATGGACCAACGAATTGAAAGAAAAAATTGAACCTGCAGAACCAGGCCTATTTAAATTGAAAGATAAATTTAAAATCAAAAATCCGGTTCAGGAGACTAACACCAATGCACCACGCTTTTTGCTAACTGCCGAAATAAGCAATATTTACAAAAAAAACGGAAAAGTGCGCAAAATACATAATGTAATTTTGGCTCCCAATTTTGAGGTAGTAGATAAAATTCAACAAAAATTAAGTAACCTGAATTTTAATATCACATCCGATGGCCGTCCTATCCTTGGATTAGATGCAAAGCATCTGCTAGAAATGTGTCTGGAAATCTCGGATGAAATCTTTTTTATTCCGGCACACATTTGGACCCCCTGGTTTTCAGCATTAGGTTCCAAATCAGGATTTAACAGTATTGAAGAATGCTTCGAGGACTTAACGAAACATATTTATGCGCTGGAAACAGGCCTTTCCACCGACCCTGCATTAAACTGGATGTGTAGTTTTCTCGACCGGTACACATTGATTTCCAATTCCGATGCTCATTCACCGGAAAAATTGGGCAGAAATGCCAACCTTTTCGATACAGATGTTAACTACTATTCGATAACCGATGCCCTAAAAACCGGCGATGAAAGATTTACAGGAACTTTTGATATGTTTCCTCAGGAAGGAAAATACCATTACGACGGACACCGGAAATGTAAGGTTTGCTGGGACCCTGTGGAGACCATGAAACATCATAGCATTTGTCCCGTTTGTGGCAAAAAGGTTACGGTAGGCGTTGTAAACCGTATTGTAGAGTTATCCGACAGAGTGAATATTGATGAGCGCCCAAACCGGAAACCTTTTTACTCGATTATTCCGCTTCCGGAAATATTAGCCGAGATAGAAGGTGTTGGAGAGAAATCACAAAAAATAAAAAAACAGTATGAGCAGCTAATCGCCAAAGCGGGCTCAGAATTCAATATTTTACATTTTTTTTCCATTGATAAAATCAAAGAAATTAGCGGAGAAGTACTAAGTGAAGCTATCCGAAGAATGCGAAACCATCAAATCATCATCAAAGAAGGTTTTGACGGAGAATATGGTGAGATAAAAGTTTTCCGCCCCGATGAATCAAAAATTTTTGAAGACAAATCGACTTTATTTGAAATATCAAATTTACCGGAAATACCTCAACGTAAACTTCTAAATTTCGACCTGCAACAATATCAAAAACTAAAAGCGATTAGTGAACCTTCTGATTTAGCTGCCGAACCTGAAGCTCAATATATCGTAGAGCAAAAAGGCATATTACAAGGTTTAAACCCTGAACAGGCGAAAGCGGTAAAACATGATAAAGAACCGGCTATGATATTGGCGGGCCCCGGCACAGGAAAAACCAATGTGCTTACCCGTCGAATTGCATATCTTGTAAAGGAAAAGCAAATAAATCCTGAAAACATTTTAGCCGTTACTTTTACCAATCAGGCAGCCGAAGAGATGATTTCTCGTACAAAAAAACTACTGGGACAACCGTTTGATATAGAAAACATACACATTTCTACTTTTCATGCCCTGGGTTATTCAATACTAAGCAACTATTACCGTCAAAAAAATCAAACCAACATCCATATTATCGACGAAGAGGATAAATTATTCATTCTTCAATACCTGTTCCCTGAGAAGAAAAAAACAGAACTAAAACATTGGAAACAAAAAATTACAGAAATTAAGCAAAAGGTTCTCCTTTCTGATGAAATTAAAGATGATACCATACGTAACATGTTTGAGAAATATTCGGTAGAGCTGCAAAAAAACCATCTGTTCGATTTGGACGATATGATTTATATTCCTCTGCTAATTTTTAATAAAGATGAAATACTACTGCAAGAGTTACAGCAACGGTTCCAATGGATTATGGTTGATGAATACCAGGATATTAACGATGCCCAATATCAACTCATTAAAACATTATCAAACACTGATAACCATAATATTACGGTAATTGGCGACCCCAATCAAGCCATATATGGTTTTCGCGGTTCAAACTCCAAATACATCAGCCGGTTTATTGAAGATTTTCCCAAAGCAAAAATTTACAAACTCAACTTGAGTTACCGGTGTACCAATAACATTTTAAAAGCTTCGGGTAATATTTTAAAAGAAGATAATTTTTTGCAGGGATTAGATGACGGTGTAAGGATAAAAATATCAACCCAACAAACCGATAAAAGTGAGGCTGAATATATTGCTCGTGAAATAGAAAATTTATCCGGCGGCTTGCGTTTTTTCTCTATGGATAGCAATGTATCGAGCGGAGATAAAAATGCCGAAATTGAAAGTTTATCAGATTTTGCCATATTATGCCGTACAAAAGCGCAAATGGGAGTCCTTGAAAAAGCATTGAACGACCATAGCATTCCATTCCAAAAAATTAATGAAGATGATTTTCTACATCACAAAATCACCCGGGTACTGATAAACCTGCTTAAATACAGCTGCGAACCGGAAAATTTATTTCTGCGGAATAAAATTACCAGTCAACTAAATATCAATCCAATACTACTGGATAAAATTCACGACCAACACAGAAATTTACAATTAGATGAATATCTAAATTTTTTATGGACAGAATTTATTATAAATAAAACCGATGAAGACTACAGGATTTTAGAAAAATTTAAACACCTGGCAACGAAATATACCAATGATACAGAGGGTTTTATTAAACATATAACCCTAGGCCAGCCGGCAGATTTGTACCAACCGGAAATTGAAAAGATAAGCTTAATGACCATTCATGCAGCTAAAGGACTGGAGTTTAAATGTGTTTTTATTGCCGGATGCGAAAATGGGTTAATCCCCTACTCGCTTTTTAAAGAACAAAAAACCGATAACGACGAAGAAAAAAGATTGCTTTATGTGGGCATGACCCGGGCAAAATCGATGCTTTATATAACGCATGCTAAAAAACGCTTTCTTAAAGGTCGTGATTTACAACTGCCTAAAAGCCCGTTTCTTAATCTTATCGAAAAACAACTTGCCGAACAAACCAAAAGCGATTACAAAAAACCAGATAAAAATCACGGGCAATTAAGTTTATTTGGTTAAAATAATATCCATACAAATAAAATTTCTAAAGTTCTTTAATTTGCATACAATAAACTTTTCTCCAATATTAAACTTTCTTTTCAAAGAAATATTGATATATTTAGGTTTCAAAAAACACGCTGAATGAAACCTTTTAAAATCTTACTATACTTATTAAGTATATTTGTATTATTGGTGGTGGTTTCGTTCATCTTTCCCAAAGAAGGATTATATCTTGGAAACAACTTACTATTACGTTTTCCGGATATTAATCATTTTATCACACAGAAACAATCCAACCAATTAACCATACAAGATATATTAGACAACCAACAACTTAGTTTGCTAACAGATAGCAGTATCTACCAAACAAAATACAGCCTGACAACTAAAAAAGATTCAATTTCCACCGTTCCCGATTCATTAATAGCCAAAATAAAAACAGATACGCTCTCTGTTTCCGATTCAACATTAATAAAAGAGGAGACAAACCCACCAGGCTCAATTCATCAGTATTTGGAATATCCGGATAATGATAAATCCGTATTATATCCTTTTTTTAATCATCTTAGCCGGCTAAAAACCACTGGTGAATTAATAAGGATTTTACATTATGGTGATTCACAAATCGAGGGCGACCGGATTACATCTTACATACGAAATGAGCTACAACAACAATTTGGAGGATCAGGAGTAGGGTTGTTTCCTCCGGTACTCATCAAAGGAACCAATATATCCTTACAACATCAGTTAAGTGGAACCTGGGAACGATATACCATAAAAAGTATTGAAAACGGAAACATTTACCACAAAAGACTAGGTGCTTTAATGAGTTTCGGAAAATTTGCTCCCGTCTATGCGCGTTCTAAAGATTTATATGCCGGTGAAATAAATCTTAAAAAATCAAACATCACATATATGCGAACCCGTGAATTTAAATGTTGCAGAATATTTTACGGGTTCAACAAAAAGCCTTTTATTGCCGAATTAAAACACAAAGACCAAACGATTGATGCAGAGCTGATCCCTCCTTCGCACCAATTGGAAACCTTGTCATGGAATATTGATGGATCATTAAATGAGATTACAATAAGTTTCAAAGGGGAAGATAGTCCGGATATTTATGCGGTGGCAATTGACGATCATAAAGGAGTGGCTGTAGATAACATTCCGCTTCGCGGAAGTAGCGGTACAGATTTTACACGAACCGACATGGCTTTTTTCCGTTCTATGTACCAAAAATTAAATGCCAAGCTCATAATCATGCAGTTTGGTGTTAACATGGTTCCTCACATTATTGATGATTACAGCTATTATGAAAAACAATTCTATAAACAATTAAAAACATTGAAAGGCCTACGTCCTGATATAAGCATTATTGTTATTGGTGTTTCGGATATGTCGAGAAATGTAATGGGCCGTTACGCATCGTATCCCAATATTGAAAAAATTAGAGAGGCGCAGAAAAATGCTGCTTTTAAAGCCGGCTGTGCCTTTTGGGATATGTATGAAGCGATGGGTGGAAAAAACTCAATGCCTGCCTGGGTAAATGCTAATCCTCCGCTTGCAAAAAAAGATTTTACACATTTTACCTGGAAAGGCTCCGTGATTATATCCAAAATGTTTTACGATGCATTTATTAACGATTATTACGAATATATTAATAACAAAAAAATTAGATAAAATTGAAGAAAATTAAATTTATACTATTGGCACTCTTATTATCTCTTTCAGGATATTCTCAGAATATTTACGATACACTAAAATTTATCCGGCAGGATAAAAATATTTTACATTTCTCGGATGATAATCAGCAAATCGAAAAGCTTAAAGAAAAACTGCAAAATATTAACCTCCCGGGCTCGAAAAAAATAAACATCCTTCATATAGGTGACTCACACCTCCAGGCAGCTTTTTTAAGCGAAAAAATCAGACAGGATCTATTTCAACACTACTTTCCTAAAGACACAATTACTGAACCGGGTTTTATTTTTCCATACACCCTGGCAAACACCAATAATCCCTATTATTACAACATCGATTATACCGGGAATTGGGAATTTGCTAAAAATACAGAAGAAACAAATGATTACAACCTTGGATTATCAGGGATTACTGTTGCCACCCATGATTCAAAAGCTTCTTTTTCGATAAAAATGTTAAATAATACATATGATTTCCCTGTAAAATATTATTTTAATAAAATTAAAATATTGCACTCTATAAAACCAGGTATTAAGCTAAAAGTTAATGGGTTTTATACCCAGATGGAAGAAAATAATTCAACAATTCATTTATCAAAACTGACAGATTCAATACATATCGAAATTTTTAATCCAGACACAGCTCATGCTTTTGAACTTTACGGATTGATTTTAGAACATGACCAAAGCAAAATAGGCTATCACACCATCGGTGTAAATGGAGCAACTGCACAATCGTACCTTAAATGTGAATTGCTGCCCTCTCAAATTGAAGAAATAAATCCCGATTTGACCATTATTTCGTTGGGTACAAACGAAACATTTAATGAAAATTTTTCATCGTTGGAAAATGAACTCATCCTTAAAGATTTCATTAATCAAATTCGGGTTTCAGTACCTAATTCACCAATAATCCTTGCAGTCCCTGGCGATCATATTAAAAATGATGTTTCAAATAAAAACATTATGATGTATAGAAAAAGCCTTTTACAAATTAAGGATGATCTTCATACAGGGTTATGGGATTTTTATTCAATTATGGGTGGTGAAAACGCTGTATTGGAATGGCATAACTACGATTTTACAGCTAAAGATAAAATACATTTTAAAAGAGCAGGTTACCAATTGCAGGGCGAATTATTTGTGAACGCTTTTATAGATTTTTTTGACCATAGAAATTAAAAAATTTTGACCGAGTTATTAAAAAACATATTCATCTATTCAGAATCGAAACCTCTTTTGTTTACTCGATTATACTTCTGGGGATTTTTCGGAGTATTACTGCTATTTTATTCCTTTTTGTACAAAAAAAATGTGCTCAGAAATGCTTATTTATTTGTAATGAGCCTTTTCTTCTATTATAAATCCGGAGGATATTTCTTTACTTTACTTATTTTCTCCACTATAGCTGATTTTACCCTTGGACAGCTAATTTATCAAGCAAAAAACGACCTCAGAAAAAAATTATTTTTAACGGCAAGTATATTTATTAATTTGCTTGTATTAGGATATTTCAAATACACTTATTTTTTTACCGATATTCTTAATTCCATTTTCAACACTAACTTTCAGGTTGTTAATTATCTTGCATTATGGACAAACCATGTAGCAGGTACATCGTTTAATATTTCATCTATAATATTACCAGTGGGAATTTCATTTTACACCTTCCAAACGATAAGTTATACTGTTGATGTATATCGTGGGAAAGTTAATCCGGTGAAAAATATCATTGATTTTGGATTTTATGTTTCTTTTTTCCCGCAATTAGTTGCAGGTCCTATTGTACGCGCTGCTGAATTTATTCCTCAACTCTACCAAAAATTCAAATTAACAAAACAAGAGTTTGGACATGCCATTTTTTTAATCCTCAGCGGATTGCTCAAAAAGATGTTAATATCCGATTACATCTCTATTAATTATGTCGACAGGGTTTTTGATTCGCCAGGATCGTTTACCGGATTCGAAAATTTAATGGCCGTATATGGGTACTCTATTCAAATTTATTGTGATTTCTCAGGATACACCGACATAGCAATTGGAGTAGCATTATTGTTAGGTTTCCGGTTGCCTGTAAATTTCAATTCGCCCTATAAAGCATTAAACATTACCGATTTCTGGCATCGATGGCACATTTCTTTATCATCCTGGTTGCGGGATTATTTATACATTCCGCTCGGCGGTAACCGCAAAGGGAAAACCAGAACCTATATCAACATTATGATTACCATGCTTCTTGGCGGATTATGGCATGGTGCTAATATGCGCTTTGTTATTTGGGGAGGTTTACACGGATTAGGGTTGGTTATTCATAAGTTATGGATGAAAATGAATTTTTCGCTAAGTAAATACTATCAAACTCAATCAAGCAAAAATTTTTGGTATGGCTTTATTTCAGTTTTTACCACATTCCACCTGGTAACCTTTGCCTGGATATTTTTTAGAGCTCAAAATATGGAAGATGCCATGACTATTCTAAGACAAATTATCACAAATTTCCAGGGAGCACTGATTCCCGTAATGGTAACTTCTTATTATAAAATATTTGCAATCATCCTTCTGGGATTATTCTTGCACTGGTTGCCATCGTCGTTTAAAGAAAGCTATCGCGGTTGGTTTATTAAAAGCCATATAGTTATAAAAATATTGCTTACACTTATAGTGATTTTTATTATCTTCCAGGTAAAATCGGCAGAAATACAGCCATTCATTTATTTCCAGTTTTAAAATCAAACATATAAGTTTTAATTTTACTCATGAACTCATTTTAATAATCGACATTACAAGATAATTTTTATACATTTGTCAGTTATTAAATTTCTATAAATATTATACTACATGAAAGGATATAAAAAAATTTTAGAATATATCTATCCTTATTGGGCAAAAGGATTAACAAGTATCTCATTTGCATTTCTAGCTACTATATTTTCATTATTCTCTTTCACCATGGTAATTCCTTTCCTGGGAATTCTTTTCAAAAACCAGCCGATTGTTGAAAACCCAATCGCTTGGGAATTCTCTTCTGACGCTTTTATGCACAATTTTAATTATTATTTAAGTCAAATCATACTCACTCAAGGAGAAAAAGCAGCTTTACTCTCAGTAAGTATTATGGTGATCTTCTTTGTGCTACTCAAAACATCCATGCAATATGCAAGCAATTACGTAATGGCACCATTACGCAACGGAGTAGTTCGTGACATCAGAAATAAATTAAACCAAAAAATATTAGGATTACAACTTTCTTATTTTACTGAAGAACGCAAAGGAGATATTATTTCAAGAATGACCAGTGATGTTCAAGAAGTTGAAGCGTCTGTTGTGCGTTCATTAAATAATGCCATAAAAGCACCTATTACAATAATTATCTTTCTTTTTGTTTTATTTATGACCAGTCCATTCCTCACTATTTTTGTGTTGCTCCTTTTACCCTTTACGGGTGGAGTAATTGGACGTATAGGTAAATCATTACGACGAAAATCAGGGAAAGGTCAGGCGCAATTAGGTTTAATTTTATCTTATATTGAAGAAACACTTTTTGGCTTAAGAATTATCAAGGCTTTTAATACCGAAAATAAAATCCACGACCGGTTTGTTAAGGAAAACAATTCATATACCCGTTTAATGAACCGTATCTGGCGAAGAAAAGACCTTGCTGGCCCGTTTAGTGAATTTATGGCAACAGTAGTTATCGTTATTATCATGTGGTATGGTGGAAGTATGGTTTTAAACAATGACGCGATGATGACCCCGCAAACCTTCATCTTTTTTCTGGTTGTTTTTTCACAAATTATTCCACCCTCAAAAGAATTTTCAACCGTATATTACAATGTGCAACGCGGACTGGCATCGCTGGACAGGATTGAAGTAATACTGGATGCAAATATTAAAATAACTGAAAAATCTGATGCTAAACCCAAAAAGGATTTCCAAGATTGTATTGAATATAAAGATGTTAGTTTTAAATACATTGAAGATTATGTACTGAAGGATATTAACCTAACCATAAATAAAGGACAAACAGTTGCTTTAGTAGGTCAATCGGGTTCGGGGAAGTCAACTTTAGTTGACCTTTTACCGCGGTTTTACGATATCAAAGAAGGAAAAATAAAAATAGACGGTATTAATATTCAGGATTTAAAAATCCTGGATTTGCGTAATTTAATGGGTATTGTAAGCCAAGAATCGATTTTATTTAATGATACAATTTATAATAACATAGCCTTTGGTATGGAAACAGCTTCGAAAGAAGAAATTATTGCTGCGGCGAAAGTAGCCAATGCACATGAATTTATTTTACAAACCGAACACGGCTACCAAACCAATATCGGCGACCGTGGAAGCAAACTTTCCGGTGGCCAACGGCAACGTATTAGCATTGCCCGTGCAGTACTAAAAAATCCTCCGATTATGATTTTAGATGAAGCTACATCATCATTGGATACCGAATCGGAAAAACTGGTACAGGATGCATTATTTAAATTGATGGAAAACCGTACCTCAATTGTTATAGCTCATAGACTTTCAACCGTAAGGAATGCTGATGAAATTTGCGTATTACAAGAGGGGAAAATTATTGAACGAGGCAAACACGATGAATTAATTGAGTTAAAGGGTGTATATAAAAAATTACACGATTTACAATCATTCGCTTAACAATAATTCATCTCCTCTTAAGAAACAAAATACAGCAACTATAACAATTCATAGACCATAAGAATCAATTCGTCAAGGTTTTTAACACAATCATCAAACTTATTTTTTCAAAAAAAAAATAACGGATAAAATTGTATCCTTTGCTGAACTTATCCGTAAATTATAATTAATGTATCAACCCTTTTGTTGCTGATATGAAAAAAAAATTACCAGCTTTTTTTATTATTTATGTTATACTATTATTACAAACTGCTGATTATAGGGTTTTTGCACAGCATAATACTAATTATGCCGATTCTCTGGAAACCATTCTGAAAAATATTCCTGCCGATACATCAAAAATACCATACTATTATGCACTATCTGAATATTATATTACAAATGCACCAGAAAAAGCAATTCTTCTAGCCAATGAATTTTTACATTTAGGAGAAAAATATGATAGTATAGATATAGTTAATTATTGTTACTTAATATTAGGCGAAGCTCATTTTTATCAAGATAATTTACAGACCTCTCATAAATATTTTACAAGTTACCTTGAAAACCACCAAAAACGGGGCAACAAGTTAAAAATAGCACAAGCTTACAATAGCTTAGGGATTGTATCTCGAGCAATGGAAAATTATCCTCTTGCGATAGATTATTATACTAAAGCCATGGATATATATAAGAAATTTAACGACACCCTTGGCTTAAATAGGGTTTACAATAATCTGGGCGTATTAAATGAGCATTTAAACTTATTGTCACAAGCACTTAATTACTATCAAAAATCGCTCGATATAGAAAAAAAAATAAATAATTCTGAAGGTATATCAACTTCCTATTTAAACTTAGGTGGAATTTATTATAAATTAGGACAATACAATCAGGCTTTAAATTACTGTCAAAAGGCAATTCCAATTTGCGAATTAGGGGGTTATAAGGTTACTCTCGAAATGTTATATGAGTTAATGTATAATATTTATCGTGAAATTAACCAACCACAAAAAGCACTTGCTTATTTTGAAAAATTCTATCAATTAAAAAATAAAAGAATCAATGAGGAAACACAATCTGAAATTGCCGAGTTAGAGATAAAGTACGAAACAGAGAAGAAACAAAAGGAAATTGAATTACTTAATAAGCAAAAAAAGCAGAAATCAACTATTAATATAATTTTATTAATAGCTATTGGCATTGTTATTATACAGGCATTAATTTTGCTCAAAATAATTGCTCATAGAAAACATAAAAATCAAATTCTACGATTGCAAAATGCAGAAATGCAAAAACAGAATGAGGAAATTGAAACACAAAGAGATGAGATTGAAGCCCAGAGAGACGAAATTCAACGCCAAAAAGAGTTTGCAGATAAGCAAACCGATTTTATTTTAAGACAAAATAAAGATATTACCGATAGCATTGAATATGCAAAGCATATTCAAGTTGCACTTTTCCCGGATAAACTTACCTTGCAAAAAATTTTACGCGATGGTTTTTGTTTGTTCAAACCCAAAGACATTGTAAGTGGCGATTTTTACTGGGTTGCAGAAGTTAATGGGAAATCGATTATAGTTTCAGTCGATTGTACAGGTCATGGTGTTCCCGGAGCTTTTATGAGTATCATAGGTATTAATTTTTTAAATGAAATTGTTTTTGATGAGCATGAACTAAATCCGGCAGAAATTTTAAACCGCTTGCGTAAAAAAGTAGTAAAAACCCTTGTACATTCTAATCGTTTGGAGGAAGCAAAGGACGGAATGGACATCTCACTGGTAATTATCGATCATGAAAATATGAAACTGGAATATGCCGGAGCTTATAACCATTTGTATTTTATTCGGGATCATATGTTAGAAATTATTAAAGCAGACCGCATGCCTGTTGGTATTTCCGCAAAAGCTATGAAACCTTTTACAAATCATAAAATCGATATACTGCCCGGTGATTTATTTTACATGTTTACGGATGGATATGCCGATCAGTTTGGTGGCCCCTTGCGTAAAAAATTTCGCATTGGAAACCTACGCGAACTATTATTAGAAATTCACGATAAAAATATTCAGGAACAAAAACAAATTTTATACGAAAGTTTCATTAACTGGAAAGGAGATCAACCTCAAGTAGATGATGTATTGGTGTTAGGTTTTAAAATTTAGCCAGAAAAAACTCCTTTATTTATTAAATCAACCAACAATTTATCGTTTAAGTTTTTACCATTAACTTTAAAATCAGCCTGTTCATAGTCTGATTTTCTTTTATTCAATAGTTCCTTTGCATATATCGTTAAATCTTCTTTTGACTTGCCCCAAATTAATGGTCTGTCTTTTTTTGCATTGCGAAGGCGATTAACCAGCGTAGGAACATCCATCTCTAGATAAATTATGCTACCATTTTTACGCATTCTTTCCATATTATCGAAGAAACAAGGAGTGCCTCCACCTGTAGAAATTATAGCATCTTTATATTTTTCAATAACTTCAGATAATGCTTCTTTTTCAATAACTCTAAACTCTTCTTGTCCTTTTTCATACATTAAAAATCGTATCGTCGTATTAAATTTTTCTTCAATATAATTATCCAAATCAACAAAAGGTAAATTCAGTTTATTGGCTAATTTTTTCCCAATGGTTGATTTTCCGCTAGCCATAAATCCAATTAAAAAAATTCTCATCATCGGTTTTTTTGGTTAAATCATAAAATTAAAAAAATCCGATTAATCTTTACCATTTTGAAACAAACTCATTTGTGATGTATCGTCTTGATCATCATCAGTAGATTCTTTTGGTTTTACTTCGTCTTCTTTAATTAAAGGTTCAAGTTCTTTAACCACTTTAACTTCGTAATTAGACAACCGTTTACCTCGTGCTTTATAGCTTTTTACACCAATAAAATCAGCTATTTCAATTATCTCACTATCACGATTTTTGTGTTTGCCGCCAAAAGACACCTCAAGTCTGGGATATTCAACTTCAGTAATTTTTATTAAGCGCGACTCTTCATTATCGCCAATAAAGCTTGTAAGCTTATCTGTTGGATCTATGGTAAAACGTTTAACATAATAATACTCAAGGTCAGCATCGTAATAAACAGCCGAAAATATTTTATCGGGTCTGAATTTTTCAACAAACAATACATCATCTTCAAAATGATTCATTAAATCATACGATGTTAATCTGTATTTGCCTGATTTTGTAATCACCAAAATTCTATCATCGCCATGAAACTCACCCAGATATATTCCACGAGCATTATCATTTAGGCGAAGCACCTCTTCTTCAAACCAAATTTTTCTACCACCTAGAGTAGATACTCCTTCGTCTTTAAGTACTATTTTGTGTACTGCATATTTAGTAAGAATATTCCCTATGGATTGACGGCCCTTAATTGCTAGTTCACTAAAATCAAATTCGAAAACCGGTTTTTTTAATCTTGGCCTTGGCCGTAAATAAACTTTTACAATCTCAGCTTCTCCGTTTGGGTTGGCTGTCATATATAATATTTTCGAGCCCTTGGTACCTTTGGTAATATCATACTCTTTATCGCGAGTGATCCCTTTAATCGCACATCGTTTTACCATTATATTACCATTTATCCCATCGCGATAAATTACATTATAAATAGTCCGGGTATCGTTTCGTTTAAAAACAGCTACATGAATAATATCTTTACCAACAAAAGTTTTTTCCGATACTTTGGTAATGAGATAACTTCCGTCGCGGAGAAAAACAATAATCTCATCAATATCAGAACAGTCACACACATATTCATCTTTACGCAACGATGTCCCTATGAAACCCTCCTGTCGGTCGACATAAAGTTTTTGGTTGGCAACAACCACCTGTGTAGCTTCTATAGATTCTAAATTTCGTAATTCGGTTTTTCGGTCTCGCCCATCACCATGTTTTTTTCGTATTTGTTTAAAATAATTAATGGCAAAATCAATAATATTGTCTAAATGATTTTGAACCTCTTTCATTTCACCTTCGAGGCCTCTGATTATTTCATCCGATTTTTTGGAATCATACTTTGAAATACGTTTAATCTTAATTTCAGTGAGTTTTATAATGTCTTCGCGAGTGACTTTCCTAAGCAACATCTTTTTAAAAGGCTCCAATCCTTTATCAATGGTTTCAATTACACTCTTCCAGGTTTCACTTTCTTCAATATCGCGATAAATCTTATTTTCGATAAATATTTTCTCGAGCGACGACATATGCCATGATTCCTTAAGCTCAGCCATTTTTATTTCCAGCTCACGCTTAAGCAATTGAACCGTACTATTGGTTGAAATTTTAAGCATTTCGGTTACCCCTATAAACAGTGGTTTAGCATCTTTAATCACACATGCATTGGGAGAAACAGACACCTCACAATCGGTAAAAGCATACAATGCATCAATAGTTTGATCGGGTGAGGTTCCTGCGGGAAGGTGGATTAAAATTTCTACATGCTCGGCTGTATTATCGTCGATTTTACGTATTTTAATTTTTCCTTTTTCGTTGGCTTTAAGAATAGAATCGATTAAACTTTGGGTTGTTTTACCAAATGGAAGTTCGGTTATTTTTAATGTTTTTTTATCTTCCTTTTCAATTTTAGCTCTAACTTTAACAGACCCACCCCTTAGACCTTCGTTATACTTACTAAAATCAGCTATTCCACCTGTTGGAAAATCAGGAAATAATTCAAATTCTTTTCCTTTAAGATAAGCAATCGAGGCATCGATTAACTCATTAAAATTATGGGGTAATATTTTAGAAGCCAGTCCAACGGCAATACCTTCAACACCCTGAGCTAACAGTAATGGGAACTTAATGGGCAACGTTACTGGTTCTTCATTTCGTCCGTCGTACGATCTTTTCCATTCGGTTGTCTTGGGGTTAAAAACAACATCCAGGGCAAATTTTGATAACCGGGCTTCAATATATCTGGGAGCTGCTGAACTATCGCCGGTAAGGGTATTTCCCCAGTTACCTTGTGTATCAATAAGGATATCTTTTTGCCCTAATTGAACCAAAGCATCGCCAATGGAAGCATCTCCATGAGGGTGATACTGCATGGTATAACCAATAATATTAGCTACTTTATTGTACCGTCCATCATCAAGCCTTTTCATCGCATGCAATATCCTACGCTGAACAGGCTTTAACCCATCATGCAAATGAGGTACGGCACGTTCCAGAATTACATACGACGCATAATCAAGAAACCAGTCTTTATACATTCCCGACAACTGCATAATTTTATGCAATTCATCTCCTGATTTCTCTTTACCTTCTGTATTAGTGTCTTTTGCTAATTCGTTATTTTCAGATTGTTCAAGGTTATCTTTATTCTCAGTACTCATTCCTGTATCCCCAATATTTAAAATATTTTTTTCATCTATCTGTTACGATTGAGGTTATCGTTCTTCAATCACATCAATATTAAGATTATCAACAATAAAATCCTGTCTTTCAGGTGTATTTTTACCCATATAAAATTCCAGCAGATCATTTATGGCATCTTCGCGACGTAACCTTACCGGGTCAAGCCGAATATCTTTTCCAATAAAATATTTAAATTCATCGGGAGATATTTCTCCGAGCCCTTTAAATCGCGTTATTTCCGGACTGTTTTTTAATTTTTTTATCGCCTGGTCCTTTTCTTCTTCACTATAACAGTAAAACGTTTCTTTTTTATTTCTTACTCTAAATAAAGGTGTTTGAAGGATAAACAAATGCCCGTTTTTAACCAGGTCAGGAAAAAACTGCAAAAAGAATGTTAATAATAACAACCGGATATGCATTCCGTCAACATCAGCATCAGTAGCCACAATAACACTTTTATATCGTAAGTTTTCAATCCCTTCTTCAATATTTAAGGCAGCTTGCAATAAATTAAATTCTTCGTTTTCGTAAACAATTTTTTTGGTTAATCCATACGTGTTTAATGGTTTCCCTTTTAAACTAAAAACCGCTTGTGTGTTTACATCGCGCGATTTAGTAATAGAACCACTAGCTGAGTCTCCCTCGGTAATAAAAATCATGGTATCGTTTTTTCGCTCATCGTTTGAGTTATAATGAACCCTGCAATCGCGAAGTTTGCGGTTATGTAAACTGGCTTTTTTGGCTCGTTGTTTTGCCAGTTTTTTGATACCCGAAATAGCTTTTCGTTCTTTCTCCGATTCGTGAATTTTTTTTAACAGGATATCTGCTATTTCCTGATTTCTGTGCAGGTAGTTATCTAACTCATTTTTTAAAAAATCGCTAATAAAATTACGAATAGATACTCCGTTGGGAGAAATATTTTTTGACCCGAGTTTCGTTTTTGTTTGCGATTCAAAAACCGGCTCCTCCACCTTAAGACTAATAGCCGCAACAATTGACATGCGTATGTCAGAAGGTTCAAAATCTTTTCGATAATAATCGCGAATAGTTTTAACATAAGCTTCACGAAAAGCGGCCAAGTGGGTTCCTCCCTGAGTAGTATGTTGACCGTTTACAAAGCTGTAATATTCTTCACCATATTGATTTCCGTGGGTTATTGCAATTTCAATATCATCTCCTCTAATATGAATAATTGGATAAACTCCATCGGAGCTCATATTTTCTTCCAATAAATCACGCAATCCGTTCTTAGAGTAAAATTTCTCACCATTTAATCGAATAACCAATCCGGAATTGAGGTAAACATAGTTTCTTACCATTGATTCTACATACTCTTTCATGTAGTGATAATTGCCAAAAAGATCTTTATCGGGCTCAAAAGAAACCATGGTTCCGTTTTTCTCCTTCGTTGGCTGAACCTGAGCATCTAAAACAACACTTCCCCTTTCAAACTCTATTTGTTTTCTTTCACCTTCACGATAAGCTTCGATACGAAAATTTTCGGAAAGAGCATTTACCGCTTTTATACCTACTCCATTTAATCCGACAGATTTTTTAAAGACTTTTGAATCGTATTTGGCACCGGTATTCATTTTTGAAGAAATATCTAATAATTTTCCTAATGGCACTCCGCGTCCATAATCTCTTATTCTTACACTATTATCTGTAACCTCAATATCAATTATTTTGCCAAATCCCATCATAAACTCATCGATAGAGTTATCCATTACTTCTTTGAGTAATACATAGATTCCATCATCAGGAGATGAGCCATCGCCTAATTTACCAATATACATCCCGGGACGTTTTCGGATATGTTCCTTCCACTCGAGCGTACGAATGCTGTCTTCTGTATAGTTTGCCGTCATTTATGCTAAATTTTCGTAAAGATAACCAAAAGAAAATTCCCTGATAAATTTGTTTATCAACAAGCTTCTGCAAAAAACTGTTAATAAATAGTTAAATGATGCAAAATAAATAAAAACTAATTATAATATAAAGTACAAAGTTGTTGAAAAGTTATCAACAGGGAAAGATACCCATTTGCTGCATTAATACCGAAGCATTCATATTTTTTGTTATTCCATTTCGTAATCTATAATCAAAAAATATTTTCTGTCCGCTAATTTCCACTTCAAAACATTGATTTTTTATTTTTGCGGAATATTGGTTTTCCAACTCACACAATGTTAAATCGTGAGTAGCAATCACACCTGTTGCGTTAAGCTTAATTAAATGTTCTACAAATTTCCACGAACCTTTGGCCTTATCAACAGAATTTGTTCCTTTTAATATTTCATCCAAAAGAATAAACATTTCCTTTCCCGATTTTAATTCATCAATGATTTGTTTTAACCTTTTTAATTCGGCATAAAAATAGGATTCGTTTTCTTTTAACGAATCAGAAGTACGCATCCCTGAAAAAAGATGCATCAAGCTAAAATTAAACTGTTTTGCACAAACCGGCAGGCCATTCATAGCTAAAATTAAATTAACACCAACCGTTCTCAGGAAAGTACTTTTCCCGGCCATATTCGCTCCGGTTATAATGTTTATTTGTCCTGGTTTATCGATTCTAAAATCATTATCTACTCTTTTATCGGGAAAAATTAGTGGGTGCCCGAGTTCTTTAGCTTCTATAACAAGTTGGTTTGCTACTTGAGGAAAAATATACTCCGGATAATTAAATCTAAAATTTGCCATACTGCAAAATGCATCTAACTGAGCAATAGCATTAATCCATCGCGAAATATTATCTCCATACTGTTTTTTCCATTTTTCTAACCGCATTAACGATAACAAATCCCACATTAACGTGGCATTTAACAATAACCCTACGATTAAATTTAAACGCGAATCAAAAGCATCAATAATACGGGTAAGTTTCTTTAAAATATTACTGGCAGGTTGTTTATTACTATTTACATAAAACTTTTGTTGCAGTTGATTAAGTTCAAAGCTATTAAATGAAGAATTTTCAATTATTTGAATCAATTGATGATAGCTTTTTAAAATGGCTGTTTCTTCAGTAATTAGTCGTTGTTCTTTATTCGTACGGCGCATGATAACACTGGCAAAGAACAACTGGGATAAAGCCAAGAAAGCAAATACCGAATAATGTAGCCATCCTAATATTAACAAGAATAGCGAAGAGATAGTTAACAATGGCAAGGCCCAAACAATCACTTTATAATACCATTTATTGATGAAATAGTCAGGTGCTTTAACCCATAATTTAATTTTCTGATTATCATCGGGTGAAATTTGTACTAACTTGCCGGTAGCTTGCAAATACTGACGCCAATCAATTTTTTCGGATAGCTCCTGAACAGCTTGTTGTGTATGTTCAATTTTTTGTTTGTCAAGCAAGGGATTTAATAACCTATTGCCTAAAAATGTTCTTCCTGCTTGTGTAAAAGACCGATTTAAACATTGAAATAGAGAACCTTCGCCAAATAAATCCAAGTCATATGCATAGGCATGATCCCGATGAATAAACTGTTCTCCATTATTAAATGTAGTAAAATCATAACTCAATGCTTTAAGCTCTTGCTTGTTTATTTGTATTAAATTCTGCACCAATTTAATATTCTGATTATGAACCACATGAATAACAATCAGACCCCAAAATACAACAAGCCATACAACAGATACGGTTATTTTAATCCATGAAAATTCTTTTATCGTAAAAATAACTCCAACGAAAAATAGGACAAAAGAAACAAAACGTAATAATCCAAGCCATAAAATTCTTTGTTTAATGCTGGACTCTTTTTTTTTAAAATCGTTAATTCTCTCTTTATAAATATTTTTTATTCCCGAATCAGGCATTGTTTATCCTTCTGTTTTTAATCGTTCTTTTTCAAAAATGTCGCGTGTTTTTCGAGCAAAATCTTTTACTTCCAAATCACAAAATTTATCGTAAGGTATTTCATCTAATACCTTAAGACTTACTTTATGTTTACCATAGAACAAACCATAACGATTTAAAATATCGGGAACTGTTCCTGAAATAATAACTGGTAAAACAGAACGTTTTGTTTTTTGGGCTAATCGGAATGCTCCTTCTTTAAAATTTCCCAACCGGCCATCTTTAGCACGTGTTCCTTCAGGAAAAATAATCATATTACAACCTATCCTAAGGACTTTTTCTCCATCGATGATCATCTTTTTTATACTGGCTTTACTTGTTCTTAACAATTTTATATCCCCTTTTAATCGCATAAGCCAACCAAAAACCGGAATTTTAAAAACCTCTGCCTTAGAAACCCATCGAAAAGGGACCACTAATCGATACATAACAATAACATCCTCTATCGATTGATGATTGGCTATGATAATATATGTCGTATCTCTATTAATTTTTTCTTTTCCTACAACATGAACATTCCACCAAGGTATAAGTTTGGTATACAAGCTTCCCCAAAAAATCGAAAAACAATTCAAAAAATAAAGCCGCTTATCGAACCAAAAAGTAAATAACCAAATGGCTAAAAATATTGGCGAAAGGAATAGCACCGTTAACAATACGATAATCCAAATATAAACGGAACAAAAAACTTTTTGAATCATTTTTTTATAAACAGATTAGTTATTACTCTTCAAAAATACATTTTTAAAATCGTTTTTAATAAAACAATAGATTTAGACTGGCATTATTTTTTTCAAAATAAAAGAATTGTAAAAATGGTATATTTTTTGATTATTTAATGATAACTTATTAATTTCACATGCTCTTTTGAGCATAAAAAAACAGCATTAATTATGAAAATAAAAACCATACTTATCATATTTTTTATAGTATTCATTAGTTTACCTTCATTTTCTCAGGAGGATGAAACCACGAATTTAGATACCATTTATCTTTTGGGTGGAAGAAAAAAAATTGTTGAGGTAAAAAACATTTCGGCAGCTACGGTACGTTATAAAGAACAAGAATCTGATGAAACAATTGTATTGGAAAGAAAGCAAATACAAAAAATCATATTCAGTAATGGTCGGATAGAGGTATTTAATAAACCTGTTTTTATGATGGTTGATGAAGGCAGCTGGAAAACCGTAATTGTTACCGATAACAAAGATGATGTTACTGGCTTATACGAACGAGGCAAAGTTGATGCACGCTCGTCGGCAGGTAGCCGGAATGCAAAATCAGCTAAAAAAAGTGCAACGATACGTATTCAAAAGAAAGCTGCAAACTTAGGCGGATTAATAGTTCTTATAACAAAAGAAGAATCTGTGGGTGGTTTTGGAGAAGCTCCCACCTATTATATAGAAGGTATTGCTTATGGGTATGAACCATTACCCGAAGAAGAAGAAAAAGAAGAGGAAAAGAAACAATAAAAAAGGGAGAAAAAACTCTCCCTTTTTTATTATTCTTCTAAACCAAGGACATCTAGCCCTTGTTTAAATACAATATCTTTGGGAATTTGTTCTTTTTGAATTCTATATAAATCCTCTAATAGCTCATCACGAATATATCCCTTCTCTTCAATCATTTTTTTAGCCTTTTCATAATCTCCGTTTCCTTGTATTACTAAAATCTCTTCGGCCAGTTGAAGCATGGCATTTTGCATTTTGTCAAAATCAATGGTATAAGTACCCGATTTCTTATTTCTTGTAAAAGCTCCTTTTTCTTCAAAATAATAAAACCTAATAATATTGGCAACTCCCTGATCATTAGAAATCCCAAATCGTACCGAACGAAAAATATCAGCCATATAGGTAATATAATTATCCATAAGATCTGTTTCGGGCAGCTCGCCCATTTTATGAAGTTTAGTCAGAAAAAATAAGCTTAAAATATCATTTTTACACTCTTCAATAACATTATATTGTTCCTTTAATCCATCTCGGACGGTACCTTCCTGGGTAACCATATTTTTAATTCCCAAAGCACTACCCACTTCATAAAACATAGTGTTTTGAAAAAATGCATCAAATTTTACATGCTCTCTTTGATCTTTATCAATAAGTAAGTGGGCAATAGGTTTTAAAATTTTTTCAAATTTTGCTTCCATCACATTTTTAAATTGTAATTTACGGCTTCCTACTGCTAATTGAACTCTTCCATCTCGTGGTAAAGTAATCGCTATTTTTTTACTTCCCGCATTCCAGTTTCCCGAGCAATAAATAACATCATATACCATAATATCCGAAAGGGCACCAGGGATTTCAGTTTTATATTTTTCATCAACTGGTAAATTTTTCTGTAAAAATGGAACTAAAAGTGAATACTTTTCCATGTTTTTGCTCGATTCAATATCTTTAACAAGTAGCATTGATTGATAAGACGCTTTAGAATAGTAAAGCCTATCATCAATATCTTCAATAGGCCCAACTATAAAATCAAGGATATTATCTTTCATCATCATCCATTCAATATTACTTTGATAATAATCATCTGTTAGGAGTGCTTCGGCTCTTTCCAAAAGATAATTTTTAAAATTATTATCCTCGGCTAATGATGCAGCTTGCTTCATCAACTCGGCAATTTTTACTAATTTATTTTTATAAGCTTCATGATAAGGAAACGTTTTGAGTCCACCTACTTCATTTCTACGTAAAAGGGTGTATGAATCAAATTTTGTAAGGTCATCAAAAGTGTCAAATTCCTGATAGGTCATATCAACAGGATAAAAATTGGCACCATCCGGTTTAGGATCTACACAATCAATGAAAGGTTGCATTCCATTAAGCCTGTCCCACGGCCCATAGTTGATATAAAAATATTCTTTGAATTTTTCGTCGGGAATAGATTTTAAATATTTTTCTTTATTTCCACAGGTTTGAATCCAGTATAATTCATCAATAATTTTGGCGGCTTCAAATAATAATGGAATCATCTCTTTCTGATTTTCGCTTAAAACACTCAAATCAGTAGTTAGCTCAACATCAGCATAATTGGCTAATAATTTGTCTATTTTTTTCTGCTTTTGGGTTTGCTGTTTTTCTGTTTTATTTTTACAGGTTGTAAATAATATGGGTAACAATAACAAACATAAAACAATAATTTTTTTATACATAATCCTGGTTTTTTAGGTTTTAAATTATCTTGAATCAAAATTTCAGAGAGAGTGGAAGAAATCTTCAATTAAAAATACAAATAATATTAACCCAAGTCAACAGTAATTAAAATAAACCAAGATTGAAATAAAAAAACAGATCCCTCAATTCAAAGAGTTAGAACAAAGTAGATAAAAATTCGTTAATTGAAATATTATAAAAATATTTTTCAAAATCAATTGTTTTTAAAACTTTTCGAATTTCCTCTTCTTGATGTCTAATATTTTTAAGTAATTCTTCAATATCTACAATATCTTTTTCACCAAAAAAATCACCATAAATTTTCAGGTCTGTAATGATTCCTTTTTCAACATTTAAATGTATCTCCAAATTTCCTCCATTGGTTCTGATAAGTTTCTCGAAATTATATTTTGGAGAGTAACCAAAATTCCAGTCCCAAGTATTATATTTTTTCTCGACTAATTGATTAATTTTTTCAATATCCTCATCTGTATATTCATATAATACAGCATTTTTCTCTGAGCTCACCATAAAATCAAAAATTTTATCATGAAACTCCATAACAGACATTTTTTCGGGTAAATGTTCGCTAATATTAGTTACACGGCTTCGTACCGATTTTACCCCTTTGTCTTGATATTTTAGAGGATTAACTTTTAACGCTTTCGACAAATCGGCCATTACGGATGAAAACAATAGCGTTCCATGATGCAGCACTCTCCGTTTAAAAATATGCTCGGCATTACCAGATACTTTTCGTCCGTTAATCATAATATCGTTACGCCCCTCAAATTTGGCATCCACACCCAGATGTTTCAGTACATCAATAACAGGTTGGGTATATTTTTTAAAATCAACTAAATTGCTTTCGTTATTAACATTTTTAATAAAGGTAAAATTCAGATTGCCTAAATCATGAAAAACAGCTCCTCCGCCCGACAGCCTTCGTACTACATCTATATTTTTCTCTTTTACATGATCGATATTTATTTCGGCCAGGGTGTTTTGATGCTTGCCAACAATTATTGAAGGCCTGTTTCGCCATAGCATAAAACAGTCATCATTAAAATTTTTAAGTACATATTCTTCGGCTGCCAGATTGAAATATGGATTAGTTTCCGGATTTTTTATACAAAGCATAATAAAATTATTGTTCGTTTAATGATTAAAGAATTAAGAAGAATAACAATCAGCAATTAAATTTGTTTGATAATTTTTTTGAAGTATATCGATAAAGATAAAAAACCAGTATCCCGATTAAAGTGCCTAAAACAGCACCACCAATTACATCAAGCGGGTAATGAACACCTAAATATATACGACTGTAGGAAACAATTACAGCCCAAAAAATAATAAAAATTGAAAACTGTTTTTGGTCGAACATCTTTTTCAGAAAAAAGGCCACGGCAAAAGTATTAGCTGCGTGCGAAGATACAAACCCATACTGCCCTCCACATTTATTATTTACCAAATGAACAATATCTTGTAGTTCAGGATTATGGCATGGGCGCAGCCGTTGAAAAACCTCTTTAAACGCATGTACTGAAATTTGGTCGGCTAATGTTACCACCAAAGCAATAAATAATAATGTTATGATTGCTTTCCATCTTTGTTTATAGATGATATATGCAATAATAAGTATATACATGGGAAGCCAAAAATACTTCCCGGAAAACCACCACATGATTTGATCCCAAAAAGGAGAATTTAATCCATTTAAAAAAATAAAAAGTTGTGTATCTAAGTTTTTCAATACTTCTAACATATATCTAATTCGAATGAAGTAGTTTCCAAATCAAATCTTTCAATTCCTGAATTCCTTTTTGTGCCACAGATGAAATAAAGAGATAAGGAATTTTTGGTAAATCTTTCTTCATCTCTTGCATTAATTCATCATCAAGCATATCGGATTTGGTAATCGCCAGCACCCTTTTTTTATCTAATAATTCAGGATTATATTTTTCAATTTCTGAAAGAAGCGTTTTATATTCAGTGTTAATATCATCGCTATCGCAGGGAACCATAAAAAGAAGCATAGCATTTCTTTCAATATGACGTAAGAAACGATGTCCGAGGCCTTTCCCTTCGTGAGCACCTTCGATTATCCCCGGAATGTCGGCCATTACAAAAGATTGCATATCCCGGTATTGTACAATTCCCAGGTTCGGTACGAGTGTTGTAAACGGATAATCGGCAATTTTGGGTTTTGCAGCCGATACAACGGAGAGCAAGGTGGATTTTCCTGCATTGGGAAAACCAACCAACCCCACATCGGCCAGAATTTTTAATTCCAAAACAAACCATCCTTCATTTCCATCTTCGCCGGGCTGGGCATATCTTGGAGTCTGATTTACAGATGATTTAAAATGGGTATTTCCTAATCCTCCACGGCCCCCTTGGAGCAAAATTTGCTCCTGCTGATCTTCAGTAATTTCGGCTAACAATTCATCGGTTTCAGCACCTTTTGCGATCGTTCCCAAAGGAACTTCTACGATTACATCTTTCCCATCGGCCCCGGTTCGCTGGGCGCTACCACCAGCTTGTCCGCTAGTGGCAAAAATATGTTTTTGATATTTTAAATGTAACAAGGTCCATAACTGGGCATTTCCTTTAAGAATAATATGTCCGCCACGGCCACCATCGCCTCCGTCAGGCCCACCTTTAGGTACAAACTTTTCGCGATGCAAATGCGGAGAGCCTGCTCCCCCTTTACCCGAGCGGAGAAATATTTTTACATAATCAACAAAATTAGAACCTGTCATCTATTTATATCTTTCAATGATTGAACAAATTTTATCAAAGATAACATCAATTTCACCAATTCCGCAAACCGATTCGCATTTTCCCTTTTTTTTATAATAATCTTTTACAATTTTAGTGTTGCTATTATAAATAGCAATCCTTTTTTTTATAATGTCTAGTCTTTGATCATCGGGTCTTCCCGACTCATGATATCTTTGGACTAAACGCTCAATGATTACTTTTTCGTCGGTTTCGAGCGAAATCATTACATTAATTTTTGCTCCTAGTTCAGATAAAATTTGTTGAAGCTGATTTGCTTGATTTATGGTTCGTGGAAAACCATCAAAAATAAAACCTTCAGTCTGTGGATATTTTTCTAATTCATGTTTAATAATATCAACGGCCATCTCATCAGGAACATAATACCCTTCATCAATATGACTTTGTGCTTTAATTCCTAAGGGAGTTTTTTCTGCAATTGCTTTACGCAAAATCTCACCGGTAGAAATATGTTGTAAATAGTATTTTGCGATTATCTTCTTCGATTGCGTACCTTTCCCTGCCCCGGGCGGGCCAAATAAAACAATATTTACCATAAAGGTGATTAACTTTTTAAGGTGTAAATATCCGGTAAGTTTCTTCCTAACCCATCATAATCTAAGCCATACCCAATAATAAAATCATTAGGAATTTCCATTCCTACATAATCAATAGCGATATCTTTATCATAGGCTTCGGGTTTTAAAAGCAAGGTAGTAATTTTTACACTGTTAGCTCCAAATTTATTGAGCTCTTTTACAATTTGTTCCAATGTAATCCCTGTATCTACAATATCTTCAAGAACAATAATATCACGTCCGCTTATTTTTTCGTTAATACCAATCAACTGTTTTACATTACCCGTTGTTGTTGTTCCATGATAAGAAGAAAGTTTTAGAAATGTTATTTCACAATTAAAATCAATTTGCTTTAATAAATCGGCAGTAAACATAAAAGATCCATTAAGGATACTGATAAAAAGTGGTACATGTTTATCCTTATAATCCTGATTTATTTTTTGAGCAACTTTAGTTACTGATTGATGAATTTTCTTAGAAGGGATTGATACTTCAAAAACTTTATCTTTTAATTTAATTTGCTTCATTTCTAAAATAATTTTCTACGGCTCTGGAAGCCAAATGAACATTCTTATAAAAATAATCGTTTATTTCTTACCTTTGTAAACGTTGAAAATATTCTGCGAAAATACAAATTAATGTTCTAAAATAATTTTAATCGGCCTTAAAAAATTCAAATTAGCATGAAAGCAAAAGTTAGTATTATCATGGGCAGCACATCAGACCTGCCAGTAATGGGAAAAGCGGCAAAAATTTTAAATGATTTTAAAATTCCTTTCGAAATTAATGCTTTATCGGCACATCGTACCCCCGAAGAAGTAGAAAAATTTGCCCAAGGGGCAAAAGATAGGGGTATAGAAGTAATTATAGCTGGTGCAGGTATGGCAGCTCATTTACCCGGTGTTATTGCAGCAATGACTACCCTTCCGGTTATTGGAGTTCCTATAAATGCTTCGTTAGACGGAATGGATTCGTTATTAGCCATTGTACAAATGCCTCCCGGGATACCCGTTGCCACAGTAGGTATTAACGGAGCTCAGAATGCTGGTATTTTAGCTGCACAAATTCTTGCTGCCGGAGACAAAAACCTGAAAAAAGTTTTAGAGGAATATAAAAAAAACCTAAAAACAAAAATTGTTAAAGCCAACGAAGAATTATCGAAAGTAAAGTTTGAGTATAAGACTAATTAATCATTTGTTCAAAAATTATAAAAAAATCCGAAGTTATAAACTTCGGATTTTTTTATACTATCAGAAAAGACATTAATTTCATCATCCATTTCAATTAAAAAAATTATAATTGTATCTTCATACCCTGATTTAGAATGAAATAAAAACCCTATGACGATCATAAATCATTTCATGACACTATTGTTTTGATGTTAATATAATACGTTCTTTGAAATTATTGATAATTAAGGATTGTAGAGCTTTTTAAGGTTCAAACGATTTGAAAAGGTAGTTTTGTTCAAAACAAAACTATCTTATGAATCAAGGAAAATATGTTTTTGCCCAACTGTTTGAATTTATATCTCATAATGATTTCATAAAATGTGTCAAAAAGTATAATGGAGACTATAAAACAAAACATTTTGGTTGTTGGAAACAATTTCTATGCATGGCTTTTGGGCAATTAACGCATAGAGAAAGCCTAACAGACACCATAGTTTGCTTAAAGGCTAATAAAACAAAGCTTTATCATCTTGGTATTGGATACGCAGTAAGTAAATCTACTTTAAGCAAAGCAAATGAAAATCGTGACTGGCGCATATATCAAGATTTTGCTCTATTGTTAATTGAAAAAGCCAAAAAGCTATATGAAGGAGATAGTCAACTAGAAATAGATATAAAAAACAATGTTTTTATTATTGACTCTTCAACAATTGATCTTTGTTTAAGCATTTATCCTTGGGCAAAATTTAGAAAAACTAAAGCAGCGGTAAAATTACATACGAAAATGGATGCAAAAACTTCAATTCCTGATTTTATCCATATTTCTGATGGCAAGATGCATGATGTTAATGTACTTGACCTAATTACTGTAATGGCTGATAGTTTTTATATTGTCGATAGAGGTTACCTTGATTATGCCAGACTTTTTCGGATTAACCAATCTGCTGCTTATTTTGTTACGAGAACAAAAAAGAATATGAATTTTACAAGATTGTACTCTGATAAAATTGATAAAGCCACTGGATTAAAATGTGATCAAATAGTAAAACTTAATGGTTATTATGTTTCTAAGGAATATCCTGAGAAACTTAGACGCATTAAATACTATGATGCCGAAAATGATAAAACATTAATCTTTTTGACTAATAATTTTAAGCTTGATGCCCTAGAAATAGCTATGTTGTACAAACATCGATGGTTTATTGAACTTTTCTTTAAATGGATAAAACAACATCTTAAGATCAAATCTTTCTGGGGGAGGTCATTAAATGCTGTTAAAACACAAATTTGGATAGCTATTTCGGTATATGTAATTGTTCTAATCGTCAAAAAGAAATTAAAACTTAAGCAAACAATTTACGAAATTCTACAAATTTTGAGCATAAACATATTTGACAAAGAGCCTATTAGTCAGCTGTTTGACAATCCGGATTTACAATATTTCAAAGAACAAGATTTTAATCAATTGAGAATGTTCGATTTATAACGAAACACTAATGAT
>Ga0209931_1000005_pt1 | contig 128345 bp, 117 predicted proteins | sample SalPonR1_B_D1_MG_FD_185697 | JGI IMG/M metagenome (GOLD analysis project Ga0209931, IMG submission 185697) | Salt pond soil microbial communities from South San Francisco under conditions of wetland restoration - Salt Pond MetaG R1_B_D1_MG... ...
CATGGGCTGGGAGAACTACTTCGGCTTCGTCTGCACGCCCTCCCACAGCACCTACCGCAACATCCGCCGCACGGGTGTCTTCACGGTCAGCTACCCGCGGCCGTCCCAGGTCCTGTTCGCCGGCCTCGCCGCCTCGCCGCGGTGCGACACCGGCGAGAAGCCGGTTCTGGATGCGTTCACCACGTTCCCCGCGGAGAAAGTCGACGGCGTGTTCATCGAGGACGCGTATCTGTTTCTGGAGTGCGAGCACTACCGGACCTACGACGACTTCGGCGTCAACAGCCTTGTCACCGGCCGCATCGTCGCCGCGCATATCGATGCAGCCGCGCTGCGCGCCTCGGAGCGCGACGAGCAGGAGCTGATCCGCGACGCGCCGCTGTTCGCCTATCTCCATCCCGGACGCTTCGCGAGCATCGATGCATCCAACGCCTTCCCGTTCCCGGCCGACATGAAGAAATAGGCCATGGACCGGCTGCGTGGGCCCGAGATTCTGGCGCAGCTCGACACCGAGCGGGACCGGCTCATCGATTTCCTGCGCGACCTGGTCGAGGCGGAATCCCCCTCGTCGGTGCCCGAGACCCAGCGGCGGGTGCGCTCCCGGCTCGCCGCCGGCCTGGAGGAAATCGGTTACCACACGCAGCCCCTGCACGGCCGACAGACCGGCGGCCATCTCTATGCGCGGCCGCGCCGACGGCGGCGGGGCGCCGGCGTGCAGCTCGTGATCGGTCACTACGATACGGTCTGGCCCGTCGGCACGCTGGCCGAGCGGCCGTTCGAGGCGGACGGCAACGTCATTCGCGGGCCCGGCGTCTTCGACATGAAGGGCGGGCTCGCGCAGATCGTCTTTGCGCTGGGGGCGCTGCGCGCCCTGGGTCTCGAACCGCCGCTCACGCCGGTGGTGTTCGTGAATGCGGACGAGGAGATCGGCAGCCGCGACTCCGGCCGCCACGTCCGCCGGCTCGCGCGCAAGGCCCGGCGCGCCTACGTGCTGGAACCCTCGCTGGGGGCGGAAGGGCAGCTGAAGACGGCGCGCAAGGGGGTGGCGCGCTACACCGTGACCGTGCACGGCAGGGCGGCCCATGCCGGGCTGGACCCGGAGGCCGGCGCCAGCGCCATCCTGGAGCTCTCGCACGTCATCCAGAAGCTGTTCGCGCTGAACGACGCGCAGCGGGGCGTGACTGTGAACGTGGGCACGGTCGACGGCGGCATGCGGCCCAACGTGATCGCGCCGCTGAGCCGGGCGGTGATCGACGTCCGCGTCCCGACTCATGCCGATGCGGAACGAATCGATGCGGCAATCCGGAGTCTCGAGCCGGAGACGCCGGGCGTGCGCATCAGCGTCGAGGGCGGCTTCGGCCGGCCGGCGCTGGAGCCGACGCCGCGCAACCGGGCCCTGTGGGAGACGGCCCGGGCCCACGGCGAGGCGCTCGGACTCCACCTCACGGAGGGCCGCGCCGGCGGCGGCTCCGACGGCAATACCACCAGCCTGTACACCGCCACGCTGGACGGCCTCGGGCCGGTGGGCGACGGCGCCCATGCCGAACACGAGTTCCTGTATCTCGACCGCACGCTGGAGCGCACGGCGCTGCTCGGCTCCCTGCTCCTCGCACCGGACATCGCCGGGGGAGGCGAAGCATGACCGGCCTGTTCCTCGGCAGCCTGACCCGTATCGCGGATCTCGACGTGGAGCCGTTCGCCATCGAACGCCTCCCGCCTTCGGCCTGGGCGGGGGGTGATTACGTCGTGGGTGCCGTGACCGGCACGCCCGGCCCGCTGTACGAGATCGAGACCGCCACGGGCCGCCACGTGCGGGTGCTGCCGGGCGATCTCGTGGTGGGCGCCTTCGGCAACCGGGAGGCCACGCTGGAGGGGGTGGGCAGCTGGCGCGACATCGAGGGCGACGAGATGCATGCGATGACCGGCGCCGGCCTGTTCGGACGCTTCGTCTCGCTGTCGCTCATGCTGCCCCGGCCGCTCTCGCTGGAGTACCGGGGGCACGTGCTGCGCGACGGCCGCAAGCTCTCGATGGGGGACTTCGTCGAGTCGGCCGCGCCGCAGCCCCTCGAGGCCCCGGTGGTGCTGCTGTACGGCACTTCCATGTCGGCCGGCAAGACGACCGCCGGCCGCGTCATCGTGCACGAACTGTCCAATGCCGGTCTCGACGTGGTCGGCGTGAAGCTCACGGGAGCGGGCCGCTATCGGGACGTACTCAGCTTCCAGGACGCCGGTGCCGACGCGGTGTTCGATTTCGTCGACGCAGGCCTGCCTTCCACGGTAGTGCCGGAGGACGTGTTCCTCGCGGCCATCCGGCCGCTGCTCGGCCGCATCGCGCGGCGCCGCCCCGACGTGGTCGTGGTGGAAGCCGGCGCCTCGCCGCTGGAGCCCTACAACGGTGCCGCGGCCATCGACGAGCTCGGCGAGCGGATCCGCTGCGCCGTCCTGTGCGCTTCCGATCCCTACGCGGTCACCGGCGTCGAGCACGCCTTCGGCCTGCGCCCGGATGTGGTCATGGGGCCCGCCACGAGCACCAGCGCGGCGATAGCGCTGGTGCGCAAGCTGAGCGGCGTGCCGGCCATCAACGTGCTGGACCCGGACTCGCTGCCGGCGCTGCGCCGGGTGCTCGCCAAGTGCCTGGACATCCGCTTCCGGTGAACCGGCGCCACCGGTTGTGGCATAGTGATCCACCCCGTCCGCCCGGTCGCGCGCCGGACGGAAACCCGGCCAACCCAGCGAAGGATGGATGATGAAGATGTCCGCCAGACTCCTTGTTGCTTCCCTGTTGCTCCCTCTCGCCGTCTTCGCGGCCGACGCGCCCGACGAGGAGGTCGAGCCGGGACTGAACGCAGCCACCCTGGAAGGGCTGGAACTGCGCAATATCGGACCGGCCTTCATGTCCGGCCGCATCGCCGACATCGTGCTGCACCCCGAGGACCCGAGCACATGGTACGTGGCGGTGGGCAGCGGCGGCGTGTGGAAGACCACGAACTCCGGCACCACCTGGGAGCCGATCTTCGACGACCAGAGCTCCTATTCCATCGGCTGCATCACCCTCGACCCCAACGATCCGGATACGGTCTGGGTGGGCACCGGCGAGAACGTGAGCGGGCGTCATGTGGGCTACGGCGACGGCCTCTACCGCAGCCGCGACGGCGGCGAGACCTGGGAGCGCATGGGGCTCGAGGAATCCGAGCATATCGGCATGATCCGCATCGACCCGCGTGATTCGAACGTCATCTGGGTGGCCGCCCAGGGCCCGCTGTGGTCGGCCGGCGGCCAGCGCGGCCTGTACAAGTCCGTCGACGGCGGCGAGACCTGGGAGAAGCTGCTCGGCGACGACGAGTACACCGGCGCGAACGAGGTGCATCTGGACCCGCGCGACCCGGACGTGGTCTATGCGGTCACCTGGCAGCGCTATCGCAACGTGGCCGCGCTCATGAACGGCGGTCCGGGCAGCGGCATCCACAAGTCCGAAGACGGCGGCGAGACCTGGCGGGAACTCACCGAGGGGCTGCCGGAGGAGGATATGGGCAAGATCGGCCTGGCCATTTCGCCCCAGGATCCGGACGTGGTCTACGCCACCATCGAACTCGCCCGGCGCACCGGCGGCTTCTGGCGCTCCGAGGACGGCGGCGAGACCTGGGAGAAGCGCAACGACTATCTCTCCGGCGGCACCGGCCCGCACTACTACCAGGAGCTGTTCGCGAGCCCGCACGCCTTCGACCGGGTCTATCAGATGGACGTGTTCCTGCACGTCACCCACGACGGCGGCGAGAACTTCACGAAGACCGAGTACGCTTCCAAGCACGTGGATCATCACGCGATGGCCTTCCGGCCCGACGATCCCGACTACCTCATCGTTGGCACGGACGGCGGCATCTACGAGAGCTTCGATCTGGGCGAGAACTGGCGCTACGCGGCCAACCTGCCGATCACCCAGTTCTACAAGGTCTCCGTGGACTACGACGAGCCGTTCTACAACATCTACGGCGGCACCCAGGACAATTCCACCCAGGGCGGCCCGGCGCGCACCGCGAACATCCACGGCATCACCAACTCCGACTGGTTCATAGCGCTCGGCGGCGACGGCCACGAGCCGGAGGCCGACCCCACCAACCCGGACATCGTCTACACGCAGTGGCAGCAGGGCAATCTGAACCGCTACGACCGACGCACCGGCGAGACGGTCTACATCCAGCCGCAGCCGGGGCGCGGAGAGCCGGAGGAGCGCTTCAACTGGGATGCGCCCATCCTCATCAGTCCCCACGATCCCGCGCGGCTGTACTTCGGCAGCCAGCGGCTGTGGCGCAGCGACAGCCGGGGCGACGAGTGGCAGGCGCTGAGCGGCGACCTCACCCGCGACGTCGACCGGCTGCGTCAGCCGATGATGGGCACGCGCTGGAGCTTCGATGCGCCCTGGGACCTGTATGCGATGTCGCGCTTCAGCACGATCGCCAACCTGGACGAATCGCCGCTGGTCGAGGGCCTGATCTACGTGGGCACCGACGACGGGCTCATCCAGGTCACCGAGGACGGGGGCGAGACGTGGCGCGAGATCGACTCGCTGCCCGGCGTTCCCGACTACTTCTACGTGAACGACATCAAGGCCGACCTGCACGACCCGGCCACGGTCTACGTCGCGGTGGACAACCACAAGGCCGGCGACTTCGAGCCCTACATCCTGAAGAGCACCAACCGGGGCCGCAGCTGGCGCAGCATCTCGGACGATCTGCCGGATCGCCACATCGTCTGGCGGGTGATCCAGGATCACGTGGACCCGGACTTGCTGTTCGCGGCCACCGAGTTCGGGCTGTTCTTCACCGTCGACGGCGGCGGCAACTGGACCGAGCTGGACGGCGGCATCCCCACCATCTCGTTCCGGGACCTGGAGATTCAGCGCCGCGAGAACGACCTGGTGGCCGCCAGCTTCGGCCGCGGCTTCTTCGTGCTGGACGACTACACGCCGCTGCGCAACGTGAGCGAGGACACCCTCGCCGGGGAGACAGTGCTCTTCCCGGTGCGCGACGCCGCCTGGTACGTGCCCCGCGACTCTCTCGGCTGCGGCACGCCCGGCTGCCGGAGCACCCAGGGCGCGGGCTTCTACGTGGCGCCGAATCCGCCCTTCGGCGCGGTGTTCACCTACTACCTGCCGGAGAAAATCCGCAGCCGGGAGGAGCAACGACAGGAGCGGGAGAAGGAACTGAAGCTCGAGGGAGCGCCGATACCGTTCCCGGACTGGGATGCCGTACTGGCGGAGGAACTGGAGCAGCCGCCGGCCGTATGGCTGACGGTACGCGATGCGGCAGGCGAGGTCGTACGCCACATCGAGGCGCCGGCCGAAGCCGGTTTCCACCGGGTGGCATGGGACCTGCGCTATCCGGACCTCAATCGCTGGGAGCCCGAGAGCGAGGAGGAACCCTCGCCCTGGGAGATCCGTCACGGCGTGCTGGCGGAGCCGGGCGAATACTCGGTGACCCTCGCCCGGCGCGTCAACGGCCGCGTCGAGACCGTGGGTGAAGCGCAGAGCTTCCGCGTTTCTTCCATCCGCGAACCCGTGCTCGAGGGGCCCGCCCAGAGCGAGCGGGTACGCTTCGACCGCCGTGTCGCCGAGCTGGGCCGCGCGGTCAGTGCCGCCGTGGCAGCCGCGGAGGAACTGGTCGAGGAGACCGGTGCCATCAAAGACGTGTTGACCCGCTCTACGGCGGACCCGGCGCTCTACGCCACGGCCCAGGACATCGAGGAACGGGCGCGGCGGTTGAGCGTGCGCCTCACCGGCCACGGGGAGCGCGCCGAGATGGGCGATGCGCAGCCGGTATCGATCTCGCGGCGGCTGAACGTGGCCGGCTTCGGTAATACCAAGAATGCCTACGGCCCGACCGGCACCCAGCGCACAAGCCTCGAGATCGCGGAGGCGGAGTTCGCGGAGGTGAAGCAGGCGCTGGATCAGCTGTTGGAGGTGGAACTCGCGGGCCTGAAGGAACGCCTGAACGCGGCGGGAGTGCCGTGGTCACCGGGCCGGGGAGTCCCGCTCCGCTGACACTAATGTAGGAGGGCCTTCAGGCCCGATGGAGTTCTCTTGATGTAGGCCCGCCATCCACTGGGGCGGACCGCTGGGGACGCTCAGTCGGACGTCCTGTCCTCCTTCGCTTCGGCCGGGCCTCCTTCCCGCCGTCATGGCTCCAGTCGGCCCGGACGACCCCAGCAGTCCACCCCAGCCGCTGACGGGCCCGTAGCCGAGAGGCTTGGCGCCAGTCAGCAGGCGCCGCTGACTAGCAGATTCTCTCGGCCACCACGAGGCGGCCGTCATGCGGGGGTATCCATCGCCGCGACCTTTTGTCGGGAGCAAGAGGGATACCCCCGCAGGGCGGCCAGGAAAGAAGGGGTGTCAGGCGGCCTTGCCGCCCTCGAACTGCTCCTTGTTCGCGAGCACCCGCTCGGTGAGAAAGTCGGAGACGGCGCGGATGCGGGCGCTGTGCCGGAGCTCCTCGTGCGTGAGCAGCCACATCGGCGCCTCGAACAGGTTCGTTTCCGGCAGCAGCGGCACCAGGCCGCCCTGCATGGCGACCCACCGGTGTGACAGCACCGCGATCCCGTAGCCTGCCCGGGCGGCGGACATCTGTGCCGCCGCGCTGTTGGTGGTGAAGACGAATCGGCCGGTCGGCAGATGGGCGAGGTCGTCGCCGGGGACGAGGTGCGCCTGGCTGCCGGCCTGCTCCAGGCCGATGAGGTCGTGATGCGCGAGATCGTCGAGCGACTCGAGCGGCGGCGCATGCTTCAGATAGGAGGGTGCCGCGTACAGCCCGAAGCCCACGGTGACGAGCCGCCGGCCGATCAGCTCGGGCTCTTTCGGTTCGCCGAGGCGCAGTGCGATGTCCGCCTCCCTCCGCAGCAGGTCCATAGTGCGGCTGTCCACCCGGATATTGAGCGTGATATCCGGATAGCGCCGGCGAAATTCGGTCAGTTCCGGCGGCAGCCATTCCGTTCCCGTTCCCTCCGTGGCGGTGATCACCACCTCCCCGGCGAGTCCCTTCGACTGCACGTCCACGGCGCGCTCGATCGCGAGCATCTCGCGCTCCATACGCTGTGCGTTCTCCAGGATGGACCGACCCGTGTCCGTGAGCTGCATGCGCCGGCCGGTGCGCACGAACAGCGGCACGCCCATGCGTTTCTCCATCGCGGCGAGGCGGCGGCCCAGGGTGGGCTGGGATACGGAGAGATGTTCGGAGGCGGCGAGCAGGCTGCCGTGTTCGACGATGGCAAGGAAGAGACGGATGTCGCCCCAGTCCCGCAGTGTGGTCTTACTATTCATAGGTGCATAGTAATTATATTTTTTCTTTATTGCTATGCGTATGTGTAATCTCTACCGTATCTCCACGGTTCATCGAGAGGGAGATAACCATGAGCATCGCAACGCAACTGGCCGCACTGGCACTGACACTGACCGGCGCCCTCGGCGCCACGGACGCGGCCGCGGCAGGTCTGGAGCTGCAGACGACGCCGGAATTCGTACAGCGCGCCGAGGTGGCGCTGGCCGCCGGCAACACCGAACGGGCGATCGGCCTCATCGCGCCGCGCATTAATCGGCTGCGGGGGGAATACGCCCGCAACCGGGCCTACGCGACCCTCTGCAACGCCCACCTGCGCCAGAAGGACTACGACCTGGCGGGCGAGGCCTGCAGGCTCGCGGCCGAGAACCGCTACGCCACCTGGAGTGACCACAACAACCTGGGTGCCTGGCATTACCTGACCGGCGATCTGGAGGCCGCGCGGGAGCAGTTCGAGAAAGCCGCGGACCTGGCGCCCGGCCGGGAGGCGGTCGCCATGAATATCGAGGCGACTCTGGCTGCCACGGGTCGCTGAAGACAGCCGAGATTCGACCCGACCCCCGACGCGGTCCTGCCTCCCTGGACGTCCCTAGGCATCGCTAGGCATCGCTAGGCCTCCCTGGGCCTCCCTGGGCTTCCCCAGGGCCGCGTTCACGCCCGCCCCAGGGCGCCCTGCAGCCGGGCCGGAGACGGCCCGGCTTTTTTTCGTTAAGGCGCCAGCGGCCGCTCCGGCAGCAGCCCGCGACGCTCCAGCAGCGGCTCGATGACCGGATCGCGGCCGCGGAAAGCGCGGAACAGCTCCAGGCCCGGCTTCGTGCCGCCCCTCGACAGGATCGCCTCGCGGAAGGCCGCAGCCGTCTCCCGGTCGAACAGCCCCTCCTCGCGGAAGGCCTGGAAGATGTCGGCATCCATGACCTCGGACCAGAGATAGCTGTAGTAGCCGGCGGAATAGCTGCTGGAGAAGATGTGCCGGAAGTAGGTGCTGCGATAGCGGGGGATGATGTCGTCGATCAGGCCGATGCGCTCCATCTCCGCGCGCTCGAACTGCTCGGGCACCACCTCCGCGCCGGGCTCCAGCATGTGGTAGGCCATGTCGAGATAGGACGCCGCCATGTACTCCACGGTGCGGAAGCCCTGGTTGAACTTCGCCGTCGCCTGGATCTTGCGTATCAGCTCGTCCGGCAGCGGCTCGCCGGTTTCGTAGTGACGGAAGGTCTTCAGCATCTCGGGTTCGCCGAGCCAGTTCTCCATCACCTGCGAGGGCAGCTCCACGAAGTCGCGCGCCGTGCTCGTTCCGGCCAGTGACGGATAGCGCACCTCGGAGAGCATTCCATGCAATGCGTGGCCGAACTCGTGCAGGAGGGTCTCCGCCTCGGAGTAGCGGAGCAGGGCGGGCTGGCCGGGCGCCGGCGCCGGGAAGTTGAAGTTGTTGGTCACCACCGGCGTCACGAATCCGTCCATGTCCGACTGCTGACGCAGCGCGTTCATCCAGGCGCCGCCGCGCTTGCTCTCCCGGGCGAACCAGTCCATGTAGAGGATGGCGAGATGGGAGCCGTCCGCGTCGAACACCTCGAACACCTGCTGCTCCGGATGCCAGCGCGGCAGGTCCGGGCGCTCCTCGAAGGTCAGGCCGAACAGCCGGCCGGCCAGCTCGAAGGCCGCGCTGCGCACGGCGGAGAACTCGAACCAGGGCCTGAGCGCCTGTTCGTCGAAGTCGTAGCGCTGCTTGCGCAGCTTCTCGGTGTAGTAGCGCCAGTCCCAGGGCTCCAGCGCGCCCTCGATGCCGTCGGCACGGAGCATCGCCGTCAGCGCATCCCGTTCGCGTTTCGCCATGGCCAGCGCCGGCTCCCAGACCTCGTCCAGCAATTCGTAGACGCGCTCCGGCGTCTGCGCCATCCGGTCCACCAGTACCGAGGCGGCGTGATTGTCGAAACCCAGCAACCGGGCCCGCTCGGCGCGCAGCGCCACCATTTCGGTGACGATCGCATTGTTGTCGGCCTCGTTGCCCCGGTCGCCGCGCAGAGCGTAGCCCATGAAGATCCGTTTGCGCAGTTCCCGGTTCGGTGAGTACTCCAGGAACGGCTCGATGCTCGGCCGCTGCAGCGTGAAGACCCAGCAGTCCTCGCAGTCGTGGCCGCGGCGCTCGGCCTCCGCCGCGGCGGAGGCGACCAGGCTCGCCGGCAGCGCGCCGAGGTCCGCCTGCTCCGTGACCAGCAGCTCGAACCGGTTCGTTTCCTCGAGCACGTTCTGCTGGAAGTCCTCCTCGAGCACGGCGAGCCGGCTGTTGATTTCCTTCAGGCGTGCGCGGGCTTCGTCGTCCAGCGCCGCGCCGGCCAGGAGGAACGCCTTGTGGGTCTCCTCCAGCAGCCGCAGCGCCTCGGCATCCAGCTCGAGGCCTTCACGGGCCTGCCAGAGCGCGTCGATGCGTTCGAACAGGGCCGGGTTCAGCAGGATGTCGTCGTCGTGGGCCGAGAGCTCCGGGGCGATGGTCTTCGCCGTCTGCCGGATGACGTCGTCCGAATGGGCGGAGTTCACGGCGTAGAAAACCCGCGCGGTGCGTTCCAGGGAGGACCCCGCGCGCTCCAGCGCCTCGACGCTGTTCGCGAAGGTCGGCGGCTCGGAGTTGGCGACGATGGCCTCGATCTCTGCGCGCTCCCGGCGCATGCCCTCGCGCAGGGCCGGCAGGTAGTGCTCCGCGCGGATGCGGTCGAAGGGCGGCACCCCGTGGGGCGTGTCCCACTCGGCGAGCAGCGGGTTGCCGACAGCCGGAGGTTCGTCGCTTTCCGCGGCCGGCGCCGTTCCGGCTCCGCTGGCGGTGGTGGTGTCCTGGCCGCAGGCCGCGATCATCAGGGTCGTGAATACGAGCAGGCCTCGTGGGTACATGTTGCCTCTTCGGTGTCTACGGGTGATGGAAGGACGCGGCCCTCCGCGTCCCGGCGGCATCGCCTGATTCAGGCGTCCGCAAATACGATATTCACGCGCCGGTTATGCCGGCCCTTCTTCTCGATCTTGCTGACGACGATGGGGCCGATCTCGCCGGTGCGCCGCACGTGGGTGCCGCCGCAGGGCTGCAGGTCGACGCCGGGTATCTCGAGCAGCCGGATGTGCCCGGCGTTCATGGGCGGTGAGACCGACATGGTGCGCACGAGTTCCGGCTGCTCGCGGAGCTCCTCGCTCGTGATCCAGCGGGACTGCACTTCATGATCCCCGGCGACGAGGGCGTTCACCGCAGCCGTCACGGCCTCCTTGTCCAGCGTCTCTTCCATGTCGAAGTCGAGCCGGCTCTTCGCGGCGCTGATATTGCCGCCGGTGACGCCGTGGGGGATCACGGCGCCCACGAGGTGCAGGCAGGTGTGCATGCGCATGTGGCGGTAGCGCAGCTCCCAGTCGATCACGGCGCGCACCTGCTCGCCGGGGGCAGGGAGCGGGGCGTCCCCGGCCGGTACGTGGCGGATGGCGCCGGCCTCGCCCTTGCGGGTATCGACGATGCCGATGCGCTCGCCCGCGCTCGTCTCCAGCCAGCCCCGGTCGCCGGGCTGGCCGCCGCCGAGGGGATAGAACACGGTGCGGTCGAGCACGATCCCGTCCTCGTCCGCCGCAACGGCGGTCGCCACGCACTCCTGCAGATAGGCGTCCTGCTCGAACAGTCTCTCGGTCATGAGGTCTCCGGTCCCGTGGCGGGGCCAGCGCCTGCCGGCTGTGGCCCCGGAGCAACAGATTTTTCGGCCGCCCGGGAGCGCCATCCCGGCGTGCCAGACGCGGTGCGCCGGGTTCATTGTACATAAACGGAATCTGCGGCTCGCAGGCGATCCCGCCACGGCGGGGCATTGCCGGCGATGCGGCGGCGCCGGGCCTGCACAGACCGGATTGTTGCGGCAACCCGACAATTATCTTGACCGCGTCGAGCGGCCGTCGCTATCCTTGATTCGCAGCCGGGACCCGGCCACGGCCGTTTTCCGCTGCGCAAGACCGCGCGCCGGCTTCGGCGCGTGCAGACATCACAGGGGGAGAAATCGTGAAACACGGAATATCCGGTATCGCCCGGTGGGCGACCGCAGCGTTCGCACTCGCCGGCATGACCGGCGCGGCAACGCTCGCGCAGGCCCAGGGGGCCCAGGACGCCTTCGTCGAAGAGATCATCGTCACTGCGACGAAACGTGCCGGTGGCCAGGAGGTCCAGGACGTCCCCGTGGCCGTCACGGCACTCGGCGAGGAACAGATCGACGCACTCTATCTGCGCGATCTCAAGGCACTGGGCTACGGCATACCCAACGTCCAGCTCGAGGACATCGGCACCACCCGCGGCGTGGCCAATTTCTCCATCCGCGGCCTCGGCATCAACAGCTCCATCCCGTCCATCGACCCCACCGTGGGTGTGTTCGTCGACGGCATGTACTACGGCATCAACGGCGGCGTCGTGTTCGATACCTTCGACCTGCAGGCCGTCGAGGTTCTGCGCGGTCCTCAGGGCCTCCTGTTCGGCCGCAACGTGACCGGCGGTGCGGTGCTGATGCAGACCAGCCGGCCCACCGAGGAACTGTCGGTGAAGGCCAAGGCCGCCGTGGAGACGGGTAACAACGTCGTCACCTCCGGCGTGTTCACGGGTCCGCTCAGCGAGTCCGGCAACCTCCTCGGCAAGATCGCCGTCTATCACAACAAGGACGGTGGCTGGCACACCAATGATTTCGATGGCAGCGATTTCGGCGAGGCGGATACCACGCTCATCCGCACCGGGCTGACGTGGCGTGCCACGGACGCGCTGGAGTTCCTGCTGCGCACCGAGAACGGCCGCAGCGAGGGTGACGGTCCCGCGTCCCAGAACAGCGGCCTGTTCAGCCGGGACAGCTTCGACTTCTCCATCGATTTCCCGGGCTCCTACAACAACGAGTGGGACCAGGTCATCCTGGAGACGTCCGTCGACGTGGCCTTCGGCGACGGCGAGATCGTCAATATCCTGGCCTGGCGCGACTACGAGAGCCTGTCGGCGGGCGACATCGACGCCTCGCCGTTCTTCCTGTTCCACTCCCGCGCGCTGACCCAGCAGGATCAGATCTCCAATGAGCTCAGGTACTCGGGTGCCTTCAGCAACTTCTTCGTGACCGGCGGCCTGTACTACCTCACCCAGGACCTGGATTACCGGGAGGAGCGCAACCTCATCTTCGGCACCAACCAGATCGTTGGCGGCGGCATCCAGGAGCAGTCGACCTGGGGCGTGTTCACCCAGGTGGACTGGCAGCTGAACGAGCGCTGGACCATCAATCTCGGCGCCCGCTACAGCTCGGAGGACAAGGACGTGCAGATCGCGACGCTGGGCCTGCCGACGCCGGGCGGCGCGCCGGCCTGCACCATCGACAACGGCTGCAGCTTCTATAATCTGCTGGACGACGAGAGCTGGGACGCCTTCACGCCGAAGATCGGCTTCCAGTGGCAGCCGAACGACGTGACCCAGCTGTACGGTTTCTACACGCGCGGGTTCCGCAGCGGCGGCTACAACCTGCGCAACACGTCGCCCACCGCCTCGCCGGGACCCTTCGACCAGGAGACCCAGGATTCCTTCGAGGTGGGCCTGAAGACGGACCTGTTCGACGGCCGCATCCGCATGAACGCCGCGGTGTTCTACAACAAGCTGGAGGACCTGCAGCGCGAGGTGAACCTGCCGGGTAACCAGACAGGCGTCATCCAGATCATCGACAACACGGCTGACGCAACCATCCAGGGCTTCGATTTCGAGGCGCGGGCGTTCGTGACCGACAGTCTTACCGCCACGGTCAACGCCGGCTACGTCGACGGCCAGTACGACGAGGTGATCTTCGACATCTCCGGCGACGGCGTCGTTGACGAGGAGGACGAGGCGCTCGACATCCCGCGCCTCGCGCCGTGGTCCTACGGTGCCAGCCTGATCTACGACCGCGAGATCGGCAACGGCATGGCGGTGAACGCCCTGGTGAGCTTCAACCACCGGGACCAGGCTCCGTACACGGATAACAACGAGGGCCTGCTGAAAGAGGCCGACATGCTGGATGCCAGCATTTCGCTCTACCTGATGGACCGGGCGCTGAAGCTCTCCGTCTACGGCAAGAATCTGAAGGACGAGGTCACCATCGGCGGCGACACCCAGCTGCCGGACATCTTCGCCGGCGGACCGCTGGCCGGTGCGGTGTTCGGTATCACGCCGGGACCGAATGCCACGTTCTCGCCGCTGAACAAGGGCCGGATCATCGGCTTTGAGGTCGAATACAACTACTGATTGTTCCAGCTCGGTAACAAGCGAAATAGACAGGAGGCCCCTGATCGCAGGATCAGGGGCCCTTCTCTTTCCGGAGACTGCCCATGCGAGTCAATGCGGACTTTGCGGCAAGCGCATTCGAGCGGACCGGCGACATGGAGTGGGTGCCCTCGCCCACGGCGGGAGTGGAGCGGCGCATGCTGGATCGCGTCGGCGACGAGGTGGCCCGGGCCACCAGCCTGGTGCGCTACGCGCCGGCGAGCCGCTTCCCGGAGCACACCCACGGCAAGGGCGAGGAGTTCCTGGTGCTGGAAGGCGTATTCGCCGACGAGCACGGCGAATACCCGGCCGGCACCTACGTGCGCAATCCGCCGGGCTCCTCCCATGCGCCCGCCAGTGCCGAGGGCTGCGTGCTGCTGGTGAAGCTGCGCCAGTTCGCCGACGACGACCTGGCGCGCGTGGTGGTCGATACGCACCATGGCGCCTGGGAAGCGACCGGCATCGAGGGCGTGGAGCGCCTGCCCCTGCACGCGCACCGCGGCGAGCGGGTGGCACTGTACCGCATGGCGTCCGGGTCTCGTGTGCCCGCGCATGAGCACCCCGGCGGCGAGGAGGTATTCCTGATCGAGGGCGGGCTCTCGGACGGCGAGCGGGAGTATGTCTGCGGCGACTGGCTGCGCTTGCCGCCCGGCAGCGGCCATGCCGTGAGTTCGCCGGCCGGCGCCGTCTTCTGGGTGAAGACCGGGCATCTGCCGCCGTCCCTCGAGCCGGATGGCTGATCGCGAAGGCAATCGTCAGACTCGCACGCTGGTCTGGCTCGGTCTGCTCCTGATTGCGCTCACGGTCTGGTTGGCGGCCATAGGCAGGCCTCTGGTGACGTCGGCCGCACCCTACGGAATCGTCAGCTTCGAACTGGCTGCCGACTCCGCGCGAGCCCGGCAGATTATGGCATCCTGGACGCCAGCGGGCCGCGAGGCCGCCATGCTGAGCCTCGGTGTCGATTTTCTCTATCTGGTTGTCTACCCGCTTTGGCTGACTCTCGCTCTCTGGCTCGCCGGCGACGTTGCCGGAGGCGCCTGGCGTCGCGGCAGCCGTGTCCTCGCTCGTCTCGTGCCACTGGCGGCACCTCTGGACGCCATCGAGAATCTCGCGTTGATCCGCCAGCTTGTCGAGGGAGCGGCCGAGCTGCCCGCCCGCATCGCATTGCTGGCAGCCGTGCCCAAGTTCTTGTTGGTCGCCGTTGCCGTGATCTTCCTGCTGGCCGTGCTACCGGTCCTGGCGGCGCGCCGGTTCATCCGTCGCTAGGCGGCGCCCATGCGGAATGTCCCGGTCTGCATGTCGGGGTCCGGCGTCGCGATCTGCACCTGGTTGCGCCCGCCCGCTTTCGCGGCGTAGAGCGCCTCGTCCGCCATCTGGATGAGGCCCTCCGAGCTGCGGCGGTCGGCGGCGGGCTGAGTCGTGGCGACGCCCACGCTGACACTGAGTCTGGTCGGCCGGCCATCCACGCGGTGCGGGATGCCGAGCTGCAGGATGCTCACCCGGATGTGCTCGGCGAGTTTCGCGGCATACTGCTCGGTGGTGCCCGTGAGCAGCACCACGAATTCCTCGCCGCCGTAGCGGGCCGCCATGTCGGTGGGGCGGCGGACGGCGGCACGCACCATTTTCGCCACGGTGATAAGCGCCCGGTCGCCGGCCTGGTGGCCGTACTGGTCGTTGTATTCCTTGAAGTGATCGACGTCGATCAGCAGCAGGCCCAGCCGGACTTCGTCGGCAGATGCCTTCTGCCAGGCAGAGCGGAAGCGCTCGTCGAAGGCGCGCCGGTTGCTCAGGCCTGTGAGCTTGTCCTGCCCGGCGACGCGCTCCATCAGGTTGGCCTCCAGGAAGCTCCGCCGCCGGCCGCGTTCCAGCGAATAGGCGCCGAAGATGCCGATGAAGTTCGTGAACAGGATGTACAGGCCGTTGTACATCAGGTCCACCGTGACGCCCTGCAGCGCCAGGCTGAGCCCGACGAAGGTGAACAGCAGCGTCAGCGCCGTTGCCGTGGCGTAGTAGAAGCCGAGGCCCAGGAAGAAGTAGATGTAGACCGTGATGGTCATGAAGCCCGAGAAGTAATAGGGCGTGCCGAGGTCGGACGCCAGCGCGCCGATGGAGAGCGAACCCAGGCCGGCGACGACCGCCGCGATCATGGTGAACAGCTTGATGATGCGTTGCGCGGGCTGCCAGTAGGAGAGCAGCAGGACGCCGAGGACTGCCGGGATGATCACGAAGAGCCGCACGGGGTTCGAGATGCGGGCATATTCCGGCGGCATGAAATAGTGGTCCACGGCCAGCAGCGCGCACAGCAGGACCAGCCCCAGTCCCAGGCCGGCACGGGTCTGCAGGAGCGTCATCGACAGGTGATGCCGCTGGTACTCCTCCTCGAGCCGGCGGTCGAAGCGCAGCCACCGGAATCCGGACGCCAGCTGCCGGGCGTAGGGGTTGTCGAGTACCGGCGGGTAGTCCGTCACCTGGATCTCCACGGCCCCGGGGGCCTCCATGTATTATGTAAAGCGCGCCGGATGCGGCAGCGCCCTCGCCGTGGCCGGAGGCGACGGCAGAGGCCGCTCCACGTCCAATTGCACCGGAATTGCGGCCGGATTGCCCGGGTGCAGGTCACAATCCGGCCGATCCGTCGGCCGGCTTGTCTGCCGGCCCGTCTAGGAATACGGGTCGACCGGGTTCGCTACAATACGGCGGTCCGCACAACGTCGGCCGCGGAAACGGAGGGGGAGCATGAGCACACGTCTGTGGATCGTCATCGGTATTGCCGCACTCTCGTCGGGCTGCGGCCAGCCGCCCGAAGGCGGCTCGGCCGACGAGTCTGCGGGGCCGCCGGATACGGCGTACCAGGATCAGCTGCTGCGGGAACTCATCGCGGCCCGGCCCGGCGACGTCATCGAGATCCCGGCCGGGGTGCATCGCATCACCCGCAGCCTCACGCTGAACACGGATGGCGTCACCATCCGCGGTGCCGGCATGGACCGCTCGGTGCTCTCCTTCGCCGGTCAGATCCAGGGCGCGGAGGGGCTGCTCGTGAACGCGAGCGATTTCCTCATCGAAGACATCGGCATCGAGGACACGGTGGGCGACGCGCTGAAGGTCAACGAGGGCCGCAATATCGTCATCCGGCGGGTGCGCGCCGAATGGACCGGCGGGCCCGATACGGACAACGGCGCCTACGGCCTCTATCCCGTGCAGGTGGAGAACCTGCTGCTGGAGGACTGTGTGGCGATCGGCGCGTCGGACGCGGGCATCTACGTCGGCCAGTCCCGCAACGTGGTCGTGCGTGACAACCGCGCCGAGTACAACGTGGCCGGCATCGAGATCGAGAACACCATCGGCGCCGACGTCCACGGCAATCTCGCCACCAACAACACCGGCGGCATCCTCGTCTTCAACATGCCGGACCTGCCCCAGCCCGGTCATTCGACGCGGGTCTACCGCAACCGGGTGATCGCAAACAATACCGGCAACTTCGCGGCCGAGGGCACCGCGGTGTCCGGCGTGCCGGCCGGCACCGGGGTGCTGATAAACGCCAACGACCGGGTGGAGATCTTCGACAACGACATCGCGGACAACGAGACGGCCAACGTGATCGTCTCCAGTTATTTCTCCTCCGGCTTTGAAGGCATGATGGAGGTGACCGAGGACTACGACCCCTATCCGGAGACCATTTACATCTATGGCAACCGCTTCTCCGGCGGCGGCGACTCGCCCGATACCCTGGCGCTGAAGACACTGAAGGTGGCCATGTTCGGCCTCGGCGGCTCGCTGCCGGACATCCTCTGGGACGGCTACGCCAACCCGGAGAAGACCGACGAGACCGGCGCGCTGAGGCCGCCGTACGCGATCTGCGTGGACAACGAGCCGGCCGTGGTGCTGAACGCCGATATGGGCAACGGCAGCGCAGACGTGACCACGGACATGACGGGTCACCGCTGCAGCCACGACAAGCTGCCGGCCGTGGAGCTGGCGCTGGCCGACGGCGAGGCATGAATCCGGGCCGCACACCCGTCGCGGTGGTTGCCGCTATGGCTATGGCTGTGGCTGTGGCAATGCTGGTGCTGGCCGCCGGCTGCGGCGATCGCCGGGCGCCCGCCTTCCACGAGACGCCGCCCGAGCGCCTGAGCGAATGGGGGCTCGTGCTGGCCGAGGGCGGCCGGCTGGTGCCGAACGAGCGGGTGCTGCCCTACACGCTGAACACGCCGCTGTTCTCCGATTACGCGCACAAGCTGCGCACGGTGTGGATGCCGGAAGGCCGCGCGGCTCGGTATCGGGAGACCGGGGACTGGGGCTTCCCGGTAGGCACGGTGCTCACCAAGACCTTCTACTATCCGGTCGCGGGGCCGGGCGCGGTCTACGCAGAGACCCGGGAGCGCCTTTTCGACGGTTCCGCGCTGCGGCTGGAGCAAGTACGCCTGGTGGAGACCCGGCTGCTCGTGAAACAGGCCGACGGCTGGGAGGCCTACCCCTACGTGTGGAACGAGGCGCAGACCGAGGCGATGCTGCGGCCGGTGGGCGACATGCTGGCGCTGCATCTCGTCGCCGGCGACGGCAGCGAGCGGCCGTTCACCTACGTCGTGCCCGACGCCAACCAGTGCGGCGGCTGTCATCGCCCGGACCACACCGGCAAGGAGCTACGGCCGCTCGGCCCGAAGACCCGTCACCTGAATTCCGTCGGCGCGGATGGCGCGGCGGTCCCGGGCGGCGATCAGCTCGCAGCCTGGACGGAGGCCGGCTATCTCGCCGGCGCGCCGTCGTCCGCTGGGGCGCCGCGGCTCGCACGCTGGGACGACTCCGATGGCGCCGACGTCGCGGCGCGTGCGAGGGCCTATCTGGACGTCAACTGCGGCCATTGCCACAACCCCCGCGGCGCCGCGGATACCTCCGGCCTCTTCCTCGACATCGACACCGCCGATCCCCGACGGCTCGGCCGCTGCAAGCCGCCCATCGCGGCCGGGCGCGGCTCCGGCAACCGGCGCTACTCCATCGTGCCCGGCGATCCGGACGCCTCGATACTCGTCTACCGCATGGAGACCGGCGACCCGGCCGCCGCCATGCCCGAACTCGGCCGCGCGCTCGTGCACGAGGAGGGCGTGGAGCTGATCCGCGAGTGGATCGCCGGCATGCGCGGCGATTGCAGGACGGTGCTAGCCGGGAAGCGCGACGAAGAAGCCCTCTGACTCGATGACCCGGACGGCGGTGCCGTAGAGATCGCTGAGCCGGGCCGCGGTGAGCAGCTCCCGTTTCGGCCCTGCCGCCACCACGCGCCCGGCCTTGAGCAGTATCACCCGGTCGACCCCGGGGGGGATTTCGTTCACGTGATGGGTGACCAGGACGATGGTCGTGCCTGCCCGGATCAGCGCGCGGATGCGGGCGAGGAAGGAGAACGCCGCCTCGGGATCGAGACCGGCCGTGGGCTCGTCCAGGATCAGCGCCTCGGGGCGATGGACCAGCGCGCGGGCCAGCAGGCAGCGGCGCTGCTGGCCCGTGGAGAGCGAGCGGAAAGGCCGCTCCTCGAGTCCCGTGAGGCCCAGTTCGGTCATCACTTCGCTGGCGCGGGCCAGGTGCTCCGGACCCGGCTCGAACGGAACGCCCGCGAGTGCCTGGCTGCCGGCGAAGCCGGACAGGACGGCGGTCGCGAGCGGCACCCGATCCATGGTTTCGTGCTGCAGATCGTGGGAGACGAGCCCGAGCCGCTTGCGCAGATCGCTCACCACCTGCAGCCCCCGGCCCAGCACCCGCACTGCGGGCTCGTCCCGCGCCTCCGGGTAGAGCTCGCGGCTGACGAGTTTCAGGAGCGTGGTCTTGCCGGCCCCGTTCGGTCCGAGTATCGCGGTGTGCTGTCCGCGCTCGATGACGAGATCCAGGCCGTCGAAGACCCGTGTGTCGCCCCGCCAGACGACGGCGTCGCGGATCTCGATCAGAGGAGGAGGCGGCGACATCGCGGGAGCATGCCCGGCAGCCTGCGAGCGGTCAAACCGCCGTTCGGCGCGGCCAGGGCGGCTGCGGGGGCCTGCCCGCGAGCGTGCGAGTGCAGTATGGTAGCCGTATCCGCATCCCGAGAGGCACCGACATGACGATCGCCACGAAACTGCCCGGCTTCCTGCGGCACCAGGGTTTCTGGGACGGGGAGTACCGTCACCTGGACGCGCAGGGCAGGATCGTCGAACGTCATCACTCCACCGTCGAGGTGCGCTTTCCGAAGGACGGCCCCTGGGACTACGTGCAGAAGAACCGCTGGGTCTGGCCGGACGGGCGCTCGAAATACGCGGAATTGCCGGGCACATACCGGGACGGCCGGGTCCACTTCGACAACGACATCCTCACCGGCGTCGCCTGGGAGGGGGCGCCGAATATCGTGCTGCTCACCTGGACCCGCCACGAGAACCCGGGCATGGAGTTGTTCGAGATGATCGTGATCAACGAGTACGACGACCGCCGTTCGCGCACCTGGCACTGGCGGGAGGAGGGGGTCTGCGTGCGCAGGACGCTGATAGACGAGATAAAGGTCGGACCCTAGTCCGTCCGCCGAACCGAGGGAGAGGATCATGAGCGCCGAGAGCAGCGACAGGACCATACTGGTGACCGGCGCGTCCGGTTTTATCGCGATGCACTGCATCCTGCAACTGCTGCAGGCCGGTTTCCGGGTGCGCGGCACGCTGCGTTCGCCCTCCCGGGAGACGTCGCTGCGTGCCACCTTCGCGAAGCACGTCGACGCGGACGACCGGCTCTCGTTCTTCACCGCGAACCTGATGGACGACGAGGGCTGGCGCGAGGCTATCGAGGGCTGCGACGCCGTTCTGCACGTGGCCTCGCCGCTGCCGCGCACGCCGCCGAAACACGAGGACGACCTCATCGTGCCGGCGCGCGAGGGTGTGCTGCGCGTGCTGCGCTTCTCCTCCGAACTGGGCGTCCGGCGCGTGGTGATGACCTCGTCGGTGGCCGCCGTGCTCTACGGCCGCGAGCGCGACGGCAGCAAGGTCTACGACGAATCCAGCTGGAGCATCCCGGAGAAGACCGCCGGCGCCTACGAGAAGTCGAAGACGCTGGCCGAGCGCGCCGCCTGGAAGTTCATGGAATCGCTGCCCGAGGACAGCGCGCTCGAGCTGGTCGCGCTGAACCCCGGTCTGGTCCTGGGCCCCATCCTCGACGAGGACTACGGCACCAGCGGCGAGGCCGTGCGCAAGCTCATGCGCCGCGATCTCCCCGGCTGCCCGCCCATCGGTTACGCGCCGGTGGACGTGCGTGACGTGGCGGATGCCCATTTGCGCGCCATGGACGTGCCCGAGGCCGCGGGTCAGCGCTTCATTCTGGCCATCGAGCACGCCTGGTTCGGCGAGATCGCCGACATACTGGACGAACACCTGCGCGAGCGCGGCTACCGCATCCCCACCCGCAGGCTGCCCGGCTTCGTGCTGCGCCTCGCCGCGCTGTTCGACAAGACCACGCGGCTGGTGGTGCCCGAGATCGGCCTGCGCATGGATGTCTCGAACGAACGCGCGAAGCGGGTCCTCGGCTGGCAGCCGCGCTCGCTCCGGACCATGGTGACAGACATGGCCGACAGCATGATCGAGTTCGGCGTTGCCTGAGGGCCTCAGCCCTCGTGGGCCATGGCCGCAGCCCTCGTGGGCCATGGTCTCAGCCCCCGTGGGCAAGGATCTCAGTTCTTACGGGCCAGCTCGTAGCGCTCCACCAGCTCGCTGTTGTCGTGCTGCCAGGGATGGAAGCCGCTGCGCAGGAACGAAAACCAGGCCGGCACGATGCGCCTGAGCGTGCCGGGCCGGCCGAACAGGAACTGAAAGCCGTCCCACCAGGTGCGCCAGCGCCATAGCTGACCGTCGCGCTTCAGCATGATGCGCGCGTTGCGGAAGGTGTCCTTCAGGAAGAAGACGCTGGACATCACCAGCGCATGCCGGCGCTCTTTCACCGTGCCGCCCACCAGTTCGTGGACGTCGAAGGCGACCGCCTTGTGCTCCGTCTCCTCCACGGCGTGCCAGCGCCAGAGTTCGGCGATCTCCGGGTCGGCGCCGGCGAGCACGTCGTCGTGGGAGAGCAGGTCGTGGGCCATGATGGCGGTCAGATGCTCGTTTGCCACGGTACCGGCCAGCAGACGCCGCTCGTTGAAGTGGCCCTTCGCCCAGGCGATGCGCCGCCGGACCGGGCCCTCGAACTCCTCCAGGTCGTAGCCGCGCGCTTCGCACAGCGCCTCGTTGTAGCGCTGGTGTTCCCGGCGGTGGACGGATTCCTGGCCCTGGAAGGCCCGCACCTCGGCACGCAGATCGTCCTCCTCGATGCGGTCCGAGTAAGCCCGGACGCTGTCGATGAAGAACTTCTCGCCGAGGGGGAAGAGCATCGACATGGCGTTGAACCAGGCCGTGCGGAAGGCGCTGCCGCCGTGCCAGTCCCGCGCCAGAGCTGCCTTCGGTTCGAAGCGCCGCTGGCGGGGCCGGAAGCCGCCCGCCGGGCCGTGGTAGGTGTCGCGGAGCAGGGTCATGATGCAGTCCGGTCTATGGTTGTCTCGGTGCCGATCTTACCCCGACCCGGACGGTCGGCACAGGACGCGTGCCACGTATCCGGGTTGACCGGTGCTAGCATGACGCCCATGAGTACCGAACTGATCGTCGTACTGGTCTTCCTGGGCGCAGGCGCGATCTACCTCGTGATGTACATCCGCCAGATGATGCGGCGCAGCGAGGCGCAGTGGCGGGCCGCGGACAAGGACAAGCTGCGCACCTGGGACGACGAAGAGGACCGGGAGCGGGACTGAGCCGGGCCGTTCCGGTGTTATCCTTGGGCCGTCTGCAACCAGGGGCGGTCGCGCTCGTCCGCCCTCACAGGAGAGAGAATATGACCAGTTCCGTTTTCTGTCGCTTCGTCACCGGCATCGTCGCCGCCGCCCTGCTGTCGTCCGGTTTCGCCGTCAGCGCCTCGGCCGGGGTGATCTCCACCGAGCAGGCCGCCGCAGTCGCGGAGCGGATGGAGCGTCTCGATCGCGTTTCCTCTTTCCTGGCCAGGCAGGACGTGGCGGACGAACTGGAGCGCTTCGGCGTCGATCCGGCCCTGGCCGCGGAGCGGGCCGCTGCCCTGTCCGATGCGGAACTGGCGGAACTCGACGGCCGCATCGCCGACGTGGCCGCCGGCGGCGATCTCCTCGCCGTCATCGGCATCGTTTTCGTGGTGCTGCTGATTCTTGAACTCGTAGGCGTCACCAACGTCTTCAGCCGCATCTGAGGCAGACACGCTGAGCCAACCCATGGGCCGGCCGCCGACGCGCCGGCTGCAGCGGCTTGCGGTTTGCCTGGGCGCCCTGGTGCTGGCGGGGTGCGCCGCACCGGGGGCGCCGGTAGCCGAGATGGCGTCGGCGCCGCTCGAGCTCGAGGACACCCCGTTCTTCCCGCAGGAGCGCTACCAGTGCGGTCCCGCCGCCCTGGCCACCGTGCTGTCCGCCTCCGGCGTGGCAGTGACGCCCGGGGCGCTGGTGGACGAGGTCTTCCTGCCCGGCAGACAGGGTTCGTTGCAGGCGGAGCTGATCGCGGCCGCCCGACAGCGCGGCCGCGTGCCCTACCGGCTGCCTCCCTCCCAGGAGGCGCTGGCCGCAGAGCTCGGCGCGGGACGGCCCGTGCTCGTGCTGCAGAACCTCGGCGTCAGCGCCTTCCCGCGCTGGCACTATGCCGTCGTCGTGGGTATGGACCCGGCGCGTGATGCCTACCTCCTGCGTTCCGGCACGGAGCGGCGCCGCGTGACCGGCCGCGGCGTGTTCCTGCGCACCTGGTCGCGCAGCGATAACTGGGGGCTGGTCATGCTGGCCCCCGGCGAGTTGCCCGCCGCCGACGACCCGGAAGGCTATCTGCGAACCCTGGCCGCCGTTGAGGCGACGGGCGGCCTCGCGCTGGCCCGGGCCGGCTATCGGGCTGCCCTCGGGCGCTGGCCCGGCAATCGCCTCGCCCGGCTCGGCCTCGGCAATATCGCCCTGGCGCGGGGCGAGCCAGAGGGGGCGGCCTCTCACTACCGGGCGCTGCTCGACGACGACCCCGACGATCTGGTCGCCCTGAACAACCTGGCGGAGGCCCTCGGTCGTGCCGGCAGGCCGGCGGAAGCACTGGGCTACGTCGAGCGGGCGCTGGCGGCGGCCCCGGCGGGCCATCCGCTGCGGCCGCTGCTGGAGCAGACCCGGCGCGATCTCGCGCGCGCCGTTCAGGACTGACTGCTCGCCATTCGTCGACAGACGGGCGACAGCTCGACCGATCAGTCGTCGCGCCGGTCGGCGCGGATCAGGGACTCCAGTTCCCGGGCGGCCTCCCGGGTGGTCTGCACCAGTTTGTCCATGTCGTGAGCCACGGCCTGCTGGCGGCGGAGCGTGGCTTCGTCGTGTTCGCCGAACGTCTCCACGATGCGGGCCGCCTCTTCCTCGTCGATGCCGTAGTCGCTCAGCAGCCGCTCGCTCATCACCAGGCTCGAATGCAGGGTCTCGCGGACGATCACCTGCACGCCGAGGTCCATCAGCGCGTAGGCATGCAGGCGGTTCCTGGCGCGTGCCAGGATCGTCACTTTCGGATAATGCTGGCGCACGTAGCGGGCGAGCTTCACGGACTTGTCCACATCGCCGAACGCCAGCACGAAGAAGCGGGCGTGATCTATCCCGGCCGCCTTCAGCAGGTCCGGCCGCGACGCATCCCCGAAATGGACGACGTTGCCGAAGCGCCTGACTGCGTCCAGCCGCTCGGGGCTGTTCTCCAGCGCCGTGAACGGGATGCCGCGGGAGCGCAGGATGCGGCCGACGATCTGCCCCACGCGGCCGAAACCGGCGATGAGGATGTCGTTGTGCTGGGCCGGCATCCGGTCGTACTCCGGCTCGGGCACCGCGGGCGTCGTGCGCCGGCCCCAGGCCTCGTTGGCGATGTAGAGCAGCGGCGTCACCGCCATCGACAGGATCACCGCCACGATGAGCAGTTCGGAGGTTGCGCGGTCGAGCACACCGGCGCCCACGGCGGCCGTGAAGATGACGAACGCGAACTCGCCGCCCTGCGGCAGCACCAGCGCCAGCGAGCGGGGCTCCTCGTTGCCCAGGCCGAACAGGCGCGCGAGCGCGTAGATGACCGTCGCCTTGACCAGCAGGAGCCCGACGACGATGCCGAAGACCTCAGCCGGGCGCGAGGCGATCAGCCCGAGATTCACCGACATGCCGACGGCGATGAAGAACAGCCCGAGCAGCAGTCCCTTGAAGGGCTCGATGTCGGCCTCGAGCTGGTGACGATACTCGGAGTCGGCCAGCAGCATGCCGGCCACGAAAGCTCCCAGGCCCATGGACAGGTCGGCCACCTCCATCAGGGTGGCGGAGCCGATCACCACCAGCAGCGCCACGGCCGTGAACAACTCCTCGATGCCCGTGCCGGCCACCCAGCGCAGCACCGGGCGCAGCAGGTAGCGGCCGCCGAATACCAGCGCCAGCAATGCGGCGACGCCGAGCAGCCAGCGGCCCGCGCCGGTGCCCCCGTCCGGGGCGGTGGTGGCGAGCAGCGGGACCGCCGCCAGGATCGGGATCACCGCGAGATCCTGGAACAGCAGGATGGAGAATGCCGAGCGGCCGAAGCGACTCGTCAGCTGCTGCTTCTCGGCCAGCAGCTGCAACACGAAAGCGGTCGAGGAGAGGGCGAGGCCGCCGCCGGCGACCACGGCCGCCTCCGCGGGCATGCCGGCCGCCCAGGCCAGGCCGCCGATCACGACGCCCGTCACCAGCACCTGGGCCGCGCCCAGCCCGAATACCATGCGGCGCAATACCCAGAGCCGCGAAGGCTGGAGTTCGAGGCCGATCACGAACAGGAGGAACACCACCCCGAGTTCGGAGAAATGCAGGATATGGTCGACCTCGGAGATCAGGCCGAGGGCCCAGGGGCCGATTGCCAGCCCGCCCAGCAGGTAGCCGAGCACCGATCCGAAACCGAGTCGCTTCGCCACCGGCACCGCGATGACGGCCGTGATCAGGTAGACGAGCGCTTCGTGCAGATACCCCACGTTCCTCTATTCCCGGGCGGCCGGCGGTGGCGCTAGTGTGTCATTCGGCCTCCCGACCGGCAACAAGCGAGCCGACAAGCCGCGCCGGAATGCTCCGCCGGCCATTGTCGGCGATGGCCGGGAAGGAAGCCGTGACAGCTCTTTTTTGTTTACACTTCGGGGATGATTATCTCAGCCCGCCGGTTTCCGTCCGTCTCCTGGTTCATCGTCGCAGGACTCGCCCTGGTGATTGCCGCCTGCGGCGGTGAGGGTGGCAACGGTGGCGAAGGGGGAGCCCCTTCCGCGGACAAACCGGCCTCCTCCATGAGCCGAGAAAACGTCGACGCCATGTCCCGGGAGCATGCCGACGACGATGCCGTGCCGAGCGGTGCCGTGGGCGCGGCCCCCGGCGACGTGGTGAGCGAGGAGCTGCCCTACGCCGACGTCGGCGGCAGCCTGGTGCGCGGCTACTTCGCCGCCCCGGGGGACATGGTGGAGCCCCTGCCGGCAGTCATCATGATCCACGAGTGGTGGGGGCTGAACGACAACATCCGGGCCATGGCCGATCGGCTCGCCGCGGCAGGCTACATGGTGCTGGCCGTCGACCTGTACGGCGGCCGGACGGCCGAAACGCCGTCGGATGCCCGCGCGCTCATGATGGAGCTGCTCGAGAACCAGGAGGAGACGGAGGAGAACCTGCGCCAGGCCTATGCGTTCCTGCAGGAGGTGGGCGCTCCCGGCGTGGCCGCCATCGGCTGGTGCCTCGGCGGCCACTGGTCACTGCGCACGGCGCTGCTGTTCCCGGAGCGCCTGGATGCGGCGGTGATCTATTATGGCCAGGTGATCCTGGACGAGGAGGAGCTGGCGCCGCTTGAGGTGCCGCTGCTGGGCCTGTTCGCCGAGGAAGACACCGGCATCAGGCTGGAGTCCGTGCAGGCCTTCCGCGCGACGATGGAAGAACTGGAGAAGGACCTGACGCTGAAGATATACCCGGAGGTCGGACACGCTTTCGCCAACCCGACCGGCAACAACTTCGACCGGGAAGCGGCCGAGGACGCCTGGGCGCTGACCCTGGACTTCCTCGCCGATCATCTGTCGGCGGCATCCTCCGGCGGCTGATCCGCACCCGGGCACCAGTAGGAGACGTCCACGTCGGTGCTCGCGTAGAGCAGGCGCGAGCCGCGTTCAGCGTGGTTGCAGCGCGCCGATGCCGTGGCGCTGAACGCGCCCCGCAGCAACTTCAGGGAACCTTCCGCCGCCTCGGTGTCCGAGCAGAGCAGGCGCCGGTTGACGCCCTGCAGCTGGCGCGGCGGGACGGCCAGAGTAACCTCCTTGCCGCCGTCGTCGTCCAGGCTGCCGGGGTCCGGTGCGAGTCGGGTGTCGGCGATGGACACGGACAGCGAGGCGAGTTCCTCGTTCTCGCCGCAGACGGCCACGAGCCGCAGGAAGAAACGCACGGGTTCGCTCTCTCCGAGCAGCGGCGCCGCGCCGGAGCCCCGGAGTGCCTGCTGCAGTTCAAGCACGTCGGCACGGCCGGGCAAGGCAGCGAGCCAGAGACAGGCCGTCATCAGAGTGAGTCGCAGAATGAGTCTTGGCATGGGGCGCAACGATAATCCGGACGCATATTGATGCACAATATGCGCGCTCGCCTCGGGCGGGCAGGGAGTCCCGAATGATAAAGACCGCCGCCAGAATCACCTACAAGGCCGCGAAGCGCATCGTGGTCTTCGTGGTGGGCGTCACCGTCGCGATCACCGGCGTCGTGATGCTGGTGACGCCGGGGCCTGCGTTCATCGTCATCCCCCTGGGTCTGGCCATCCTCAGTATCGAGTTCGCGTGGGCCCGGCGCTGGCTGCGCCGCATCCGCCAGCGTATCAGCGATACGGCTTCCGCGAGCCGTTCCCGCCGCGCCGGCCAGCGCCGCAGCGACGCCGAGGCGCGGGGCTCTGACCGGGAAGGCGAGAAAAGAAAACAGGGGCCGGAGGCATAACCGTCGTTTCAGCAGGGGGGCAACCGACTCGGATCACCCTCCGGCCCCTGATGGTCGACACCGGCGGGGGAACTGGTGTCGACGGACCCGCAGCGGGTCCTGGAAGCCCGGCTTCGCGCCGGGGTTTTTGTCGGCGTCCGATGCCGGCGGCGGGGGAGAGAATGACCGGCCCGGAACGAACGCCTCGAAACACGATTCGGGCCGGGAGGTACCTTGTCCGCCCCGGCCTTCGCGACTTCCAGTTTTCACGATGCACGGACCGTGCCAAATCGAATTTTCTAGTCGAAACAGCCAGTTATCCTCCCGCCTTCCTGTCACGGAATTTCGTTATACACGGAATTCCGTGATCCGATTGACGGAATTCCGTATACTGGCGTCATGGACGTAGCACAGGGATACCGCCGGTTGTTGCGACGCGTGCCGGTGATGGGAGCGCTGCTCGACGAGGAGGGCAAGTTCATCGACGTGACCGACCGGTTCTGCGAGCGGCTCGGCTACGAGCGCGGCGACCTGGTCGGTCGGCGGCCGCTGGATTTCACCACGGTCACCTGCGCCGCGCGCATCGAGCGGGAGCTACTGCCGAAGCTGAGACGGGCCGGGAGGGCGGTGGACGAACCGGTGGAGTTCCTGTCCGTCTCCGGCGAGGAAGTCTTCCTGGTCTCGAGCGCCGTGATCGAACAGGAGCCACAGAGCGGCTATATCCGTACCGTGGCCGTCTACCAGGAACTCGGCGACTCGGGGAAGGTGGAGCGCAAGTATCGCCAGCTCTACCGGGCCACGCCGGCCATGCTGCACATCGTGGATGCCGAAGGCCGCATCACCCAGGTCAGCGATCACTGGCTGCAGATCATGGGTTACCGGGCCGAGGAGGTGCTGGGCCGTTCCATCCTGGATTTCCTGTCGGAGTCGTACCGTTCGGAACTCGGCGGCGGCCGCCTTCAGCGGGTGATCAGCGAGGGCAACGTGAGCGGACGCGACCGGCAGATGGTGACCCGGGACGGGCGGGTGATCGACACGATCATGTCCAGCGTGTCCGAACGCGACGCGAAGGGCCGCGTGGTGCAACTGCTGGTGGCCTCCACCGACGTCACGGAGCGTAACCGGGCCGAACAGGCGCTGCGCGAGACGCTGGCCGAGAACGCCCGGCTGCGCGAGGAACTGGAACGCGAGCGCGACTACCTCCGCGAGGAGGTGAACGTGGCCATGAACTACGGGCGCATCGTCGGCGAGAGTCCGGTGCTGAAGGCGATGCTGGGCCGGCTCGAGGCCGTGGCCGGGACACCGGCGAACGTCCTCATCGAGGGCGAATCGGGCGTGGGCAAGGAACTGGTGGCGCGCGCCATCCATGCGCGCAGCCCGCGGGCCGATGCGCCCCTCGTGAAGGTGAACTGCGCCACCATCCCGGAAGAGCTGTTCGAGAGCGAGTTCTTCGGCCACGTGAAGGGCGCGTTCACCGGCGCCCACCGCGACCGGGTCGGGCGCTTTCAGCTCGCCGACGGCGGCACCATCTTCCTCGACGAGGTGGGCGAGATTCCCGTCGAGCTGCAGGGCAAGTTGCTGCGGGTGCTGCAGGAGCGCGAGTTCGAGCGGGTGGGCGACGATGTCACCCGCACCGTGGACGTGCGCGTGATCGCGGCCACCAACCGGGATCTGCGCCAGGACGTGGAGCAGGGCCGCTTCCGTGAGGATCTGTTCTACCGGCTCGGCGTGTTCCCCATCGAGGTGCCGCCGCTGCGCAGGCGCGGCGGCGACGTCGTGCAGATCGCCCAGCATTTCCTGGAGCAGGCCTGCCGCGAGTTCGGCCGCAAGCCGCTGACGCTGAGCACCGCCCACGTCCAGGCCATCCGCGCCTACGACTGGCCCGGCAACGTGCGCGAGCTCAAGAACGTCATAGAGCGGGCCGTGATACTCTCGGCCGGGAACGTTCTGCGGCTGGACCTGTCTCTACCTGAAGGAGAGGCGTCCGGCGAGCGAACGCGCGACGAACGACCGCGCAAGGAGACGCAGACGCCGCGCGCTTTCCTGACGGAAGCGGAGATGAAGGAGCGCCTGCGTGAGAATCTCGTCTCCGCTCTCGAGCATGCGGACTGGAAGGTCTCCGGTCCCGGCGGCGCCGCCGATCTGCTCGGCCTGCGGCCGACGACGCTGACCGACCGCATGCGCGCCATGGGCATCCGCCGGCCTGAACGGCGGGGAGCGGCCTGACGCGGAGGGCAGCTATGACGGCAGCGGGGGCCAGGGTCCTCAGGACCGGAAAGAGCATGGCCATTGCGGCCACGGGTCTGGCCGGGTGTCTGGCAGTCCTGCTGGCCGCCGGCTGTTCCGCCGTCCCGGCGCAGCGCCCCGCGCCCCGTCTGGCACCCGTTCCCGAACCCTATCTGAGCCGGGTCGCCGCCGTGCGGCCGCCACCCGGCGCCGACGAGATCCTCGACCTGACGCCCGAGATGCTCCGCTATCTCGAGAGCCACATCGACGACAGCCGCTTCCGGACCCACAAGGTGCGGTCGCTGTCGCGCCTGCTGCTGCATCCTGGCCTGCTCGGCATCGACTACGATGCGCGCCGCACCGGCACCGCCGCGGAGACCTTCCGCAGCCGCACGGGCAACTGTCTCTCCCTGTCCATCCTGTTCGTGGCCATGGCCCGCGAACTCGGCCTCGACGCCCGCTTCCAGCAGGTGGAGGTGGTGCCCCAGTGGGACATGGAGGGCGACGTCCTGTATGCCGCGCGCCACGTCAACGTGTACGGCCACCTGCGCGGCTGGGGCGACTACGTGATGGACTTCTACCCGTTCCCGGAGGAGCCCCGCGGCCGCCGCAGGATGCTGACGGACGGCGAGGCGATAGGGCAGTTCTACAACAACCTCGGTGCGGCACGGCTGGCGGCCGGCGACTATGCCGGCGCCTGGGTGTATTTCCGCGCGGCCATCCGCGAGGCGCCCCGCTGGAGCGACACCTGGTCGAATCTGGGCCTCCTGTACCAGCGTGTCGGCGATGCCCGCAGTGCCGAGGACATGCTGCGCCATGCGCTCGCGCTCGAGCCGGACAATACTTCCGCCATCAACAATCTCGCCGTGCTGCTGCACCGCCAGGGCCGCGACGAGGAGGCGGGGGCATGGCTCGACGAGATCCGGCGGGTCCGCGAGAGCAATCCCTACTATTACTATGCGCTGGCGCGGCAGGCGGAGGCGGCCGGCGACTACGGCCGGGCGCTGTCTCATATCGAACACGCCATGCGCATGAAGCGCGAAGAAACCCTGTTCCGCCGCAAGGCGGCCGAACTCGCGCAGCTGCTGGAAGACGACGCCGCGGGCGAGGCCTACCGCACCACCGGCGGCGGGCAGACCGCGCCCGGCGAGGCGGAGCCCGCCATCCTCTGAGCCACGTCGCTCACCCCTGTACAATGGCCGCACCCGGGCCCCGACTCGAAGGGACCGGCTCGTAGCGCCGCAGGAGAGAGCATGAACGACGTCAATCGACAGCTGGTCCTCGCCGCCCGTCCCACGGGCATGGCGGGCGACGAACACTTCGAGCTGAAGGAGTCTCCCGTGCCGGAGCCCGGCGACGGCCAGGTGCTGCTGCGCACGCTCTGGTTCTCCTTCGATCCGGCCCAGCGGGGCTGGCTGAACGACGTCCGAAGTTACGTTCCGCCGGTGCAGATCGGCGAGCCCATGCGCGCCGGCGCCGTGGCCCAGGTGGTGGCCAGCCGCCACGCGGGCTTCCGCGAGGGCGAACTCGTGCAGGGCATGCTGAGCTGGCAGGACTACGTGGTCGCGGACCCGGAAGGCCCGCTGCCGCTGACGAAGATCCCGCCCGGGGTGCCGCCCACCTGGTTCCTCGGCGTGCTCGGCATCACCGGCATCACCGCCTATTTCGGGTTGCTGGATATCGGCCGGCCGCAGGCGGGCGACACGGTGGTGGTCTCGGGCGCCGCCGGTGCCACCGGCTCGGTGGCAGGCCAGGTCGCGAAGATCCAGGGAGCTCGGGTCATCGGCATCGCCGGCGGCGAGGAGAAATGCGGCTGGCTCACCGACGAATTCGGTTTCGATGCCGCCATCGACTACAAGAACGAGGACGTCGGCGCGCGGCTGGCGGAACTCTGCGGCGACAGCATCGACGTCTACTTCGACAACGTGGGCGGCCCGACGCTGGATGCGGTCCTCGCCAACCTGGCGCAGCATGCGCGCATCGTGCTCTGCGGCGGTATCTCCACCGGCTACGGCACGGACCAGCCGCCGGGGCCGAAGAACTACATGCAGCTGGTCGTGCGCTCGTCGCGCATGGAAGGGTTCATCGTCCTCAATTACCGGGACCGCTTCCCGGAGGCGGTCGAGGCGCTCGGCGGCTGGCTCGGCGAAGGGAAGATACGGGTGAAGGAGGACATTCCCGAGGGCGGCATCGAGGATTGCCCGGCAACCCTGCAGCGACTGTTCCGGGGGGCCAATCGAGGCAAGCAGTTGCTGAAGGTGGCCGAGCCGCCGCTGCCCCTGCCCTAGCCGGGCAGCCAGGCGGCCGGGGTCGGGAGCACGGTCGCAAACACGGCCGCCCCGCGCTCGCTCAGCCGGCGCTGGCGACGACCAGCAGCGGGCCGTCCGAGACCACGACGCCGCCGGGCTGCTCGCGGGTGATCGCGAACGCCTGGGGATCGATGACACCGAGCTTCGCCCGGATCGGCACAATCACCTCGCCGGGGCCGGCCGGAATGTCGAAGACGCCGCCGTCCACCGGCTGTTCGTCCCTCTCCGGATCCACGATCCAGAGCTGGTACTGGGAGCGTGCCGGGTTGTTGGCGGGCATGCCCGCCAGCCGCAGATAACCTTCCTGCTTCTCGTTGTTCCAGACCACGTCGCCGCTGACACCCGCATACTGGTCGATATCCGGAGCGCTCCAGGGCAGCACCATCGTCGCCGGTTCCTCGCGGATCAGCTCGGCCCGGGCCTCCGCCGGATCCGCGCCGCCCGGCTCTTCCGGGAGCGGGCGGTTCACGACCAGCAGCGCCACCAGCAGCATCGCCGCCGCCGCCCAGCCGAGCCGGTTGAACGTGCTGCCGGCGAGACCGTTGTTGCCGCTCCCGCCACGCTTCTGCGTGTCCTCGCTCTTGTGCGTCCGGCTGCCGATGTCGGTGACGGTGGCCGACGCACGCGGCGCGTCGTCGCCCGCGTGGGCGCGGGCGTCCGCCAGCAGGCGGTCCTTCAGCCCGGCGGGCATCTCCTTGCCGTGGCCGGCGCCGGCGGCGAAGGCATTCGTCGCCGCGGCGGCGGCGAGCTCCATGTCTTCCGGGTCCGTCTCGCCGTCGGCCGCGAGCAGCCGCTCGAGTTCCCGCTCCTCTTCCGCTGACAGCCCCTCGGTGGCCCTGGCCACCAGGAGGTCCAGCATTTCTTCGTTGCGCGCGTTCATGACAACGCCCCCCCGTCGGCGGCGCCCGTCTCACCGAGTTGCTCCCGGATCTGCAGCAGGCCCCGCCGCAGCAGGCTCTTCACCGTGCCGAGCGGCATGCCGGTCTCCTCGGCGATGGCCGAGTGAGACATGCCGAGCCAGGTCGACATGCGGATCACCTGCTGCTGTTCCGGCTTCATGTTACTCAGGACCTCGACCACCTTCTCCGTCTCGGCCGAGGCTTCCAGGGCCCGATGGCCGTCGCCGGACAGGGCGTACTCCACGTCTTCGAGATTCTCCCGGTCGGGTTCCCGCCGGTTCTTTCGCAGCCGGTCAATGAGACGTCGCCGGGCGATCATGCTGATATACGTGGCTTCCGCCGATTTGGACGGATCGAACCGTGCGGCCGTGTTCCAGACTTCGACGAAGATCTCCTGGACGGCATCCTCGGCGTCCGCCTCCACGGCGATGAAACGACGGGCCAGCGACCACACCAGCCCGCTGTAGCGCTCGACACACTGCGCCACTGCGGCCTGGTCGCCGCTACCGATCCTCTCGAGTAAGCTCGCTTGCCCCGTCACCTGCCGTCCCGATTGTCCTACTAGTTGTCGTACTGGTTGCCGGCCGGTTCCGCGTGCCGGTCCGTTGTCGCGGCAGCACCGTGCCGCACCCGCGACGGCATTGCCGCCGCGGACAGCGCGTAGCTGCACACCGGCACTCACGGGAACCGCGCTCCCGGACCGGCAATCACGGGGCGCAAGCTTAGCAATCTTTCCGGGTCCAGCGTAGCCGCCCGCCGGCCGTGCGGGCACGGGCTGGCATCGGCACGGCCGGGAACAGGGCGGGTGCGGTGCGGCTTCGTGGCGGAGTCAAGGGTCGGTTTCATGTTCGGGTCTCTGCCGGCGCTCCTGCGGCGGCCGTCTGTCAGACCGGTTTTCGCCGCGGCGCCGGCTTCGGATGCAGAATCTGCGCAGCCTCCCGGGACGCTGAGCGGCGCGGTCGCTCAGGTATAATCCGGGCGTGGCCAACCTAATAACACTCAGCCGGCTGCTGCTGCTCATCGTGGTGGTCGCTATTGCTTACCAGCCCGAGCACCCATGGTGGCAGCTGGCGAACGTGCCGCTGTTGATATTCCTGTTCGTCACCGACGGCCTGGACGGCTGGGTGGCCCGGCGCCGGAACGAGACCTCCCTGTTCGGCGCCATGTTCGACATCGCCGGCGACCGCATCGTCGAGCTCACCATGTGGATCGTGCTGGCGGACCTGGACCTGGTGCCGGTATGGGTGCCGCTGGTATTCGTCGTTCGCGGCACGGTGGTGGATACCATCCGCGCCAATCAGGTGACCAGCGAGGGCAAGTCGCCGTTCAGCATGATCCGCTCGCCGCTCGGGCAGTGGCTGGTGGGCGGGCGCTTCATGCGCGGCTTCTATGCCGTGCTGAAGGCCACCGCCTTCTGCTGGCTGCTGCTGCTGCAGCCGCTGCCGGCACTCGTCCCGGCCCTCTGGTCCGAGTGGTCGGGGGTGCTCGAGACGGTCGGCGCGGTCCTCGTCTATCTGTCGGTGCTGATCTGCATCCTGCGCGGTCTGCCCGTCGTCACCGAATTCGTCTACGAGGAACGCGACAGCCTGATCCCCAGATCGGGTCACGAGCCGGAACGACAGGAAAGGCGCTGATGCAGCTGGCAGTGTTCGACATCGACGGCACGCTGGTGGCCGGTCCCAGCACTGAGAAGCGCTTCTTCCTGTGGCTGCTGCGCCGGGGCAGGCTGGGCCCCTTGCGGCTGCTGGCCTTCCTGTTGTTCAACCTGCGCTGGCTCGCGCGCTACGGCCGGCACGTGGCGAAGAAGAACAAGGCGTATCTGCGCGGCATGGATGCAGCAACGCTGGAGCGCGAGGCCCGGCTTTTCGTCGCCAGCGAGGTCGAGCCCGCCCTGCATGCACCCGCGGTCGCCAGACTCCGCCGCCACCGCGCCGCGGGCGACGGCGTGGTGCTGCTGTCCGGCACGCTCCAGCCCATCGCAGACGAGCTCGCCCGCCGACTCACTGCCGATGAGGCGATCGGTTCCGTTTGCCTGGAGAGACGCGGACGCATCACCGGGCAGCCGCCGGCGCGTCATCCTTTCGGCGCGGACAAGTGCGCGCTGCTGGACGAGATCTGCGCCCGCCGTGGCGTGGCGGTGTCAGCCGTTGCGGCCTACGGCGATTCCCGCTGGGATCTGCCGCTGCTCGAGCGCGTAGGCACGCCGGTGGCCGTCCGTCCGGACGCCGAGCTGCAGGCCATGGCCGAAGCGCGCGGCTGGGAAGTGCTGTCCGAAGACGTCGGCGGGGGTGTCGGGCACGCCAGCCGGGACACCGTCTGAACCGGTGAGCGGAGCCGCCAGAACCGGCGCCCGGCGCCGTCTCGTCGCCGGCGCTCTCTTCCTGGCCGCGATGATCGTGGCCGTCTGGACGCTGCCGCTGGACGTCTGGCTGGACGCGGCCTCCGTCTGGATCGCGGAGCACCCGACCCTGGGCCGGGCCCTGTTCGTTGCCGGTTTCACCGTGGGCACCGCGCTGATGGTGCCGGGCTCGGTGCTGACCATGAGCGGCGGCTATCTCTTCGGGCTCGCCGGCGGGGTGCCGCTCGTCTCGCTGGGCACGGCACTGGGTGGCACGCTCTCGTATCTCGTCGGCCGCACGGTGGCGCGGGAATGGGTGCAGCAGAAGGTCGCGGGCGACCGCCGCATCGCGGCCCTCGACCAGGCCATCGCCCACCGGGGCTTCGTGGTGGTGATGCTCACGCGCCTGTCGCTGCTGCTGCCGTTCAATCTGCTGAACTACGCCTACGGACTCACCCGCATCCGGCTGGTGCCTTATTTCTTCGCGACCTGGATAGGGATGATTCCGGCGGTCACCCTGTACGTGTATCTGGGTTCCATCGCGAAGAACGTGGATCAGCTCGTGGGTGGCGAGGTGGAGAGCGGCATCGCCGGCAAGCTGCTGTTCGGCGCGGGCCTGCTCGCCATCGTGGCCGTCACCTGGATCATCCACCGCACGGCCACGCGGGCATTGCGCCGCGAGATGGGAGAGGACCTCGAGTAACCCTCAGCGGCGGCCGAGCCGCAGCATGAAGGTAATGTCCGGCGAAGTCTCCACGTCGATGTCCTCGGTGAAGCCGAGCTGCAGCCGATAGTGGCGGCCGATGTCGATGCCGGCTCCGAGCCCCAGCATGAGGCCGCCGCCCCAGGCGTCCAGCCCGCTGTCGATGGGCGAACTCGCGGCCTGCAACTGGCCGAGCAGCTCGATACGCGGCGTCAGCCGCCAGCCGACGCCCGCCTGCGCCCAGCCGCCGAATTCCCGGGTGGCAATCGCCGGCAGGTCCGTCCCGCCGAAACGGATGACGCCTGCCATGACGTGCGCGCTCCAGCGGCCGGATCGGTCCGTCGTGTCCCGTTCCCAGCTGATGCCCAGGGAATAGTCCGCGGCGCCGTTGCCGGTGAGTTCGTCCTCGTCGCCGGTGGGCAGCTCGACGGCGGCCCGCAGGGAGAGCGAGCCTGTCGCGTCCTGGCGGAGCCGGTAACCCGCGCTCAGGCGGATATCGCCAAGGCCGCCCGCGCTGTCCGTCAGGTCCAGCACTTCCCCCGCCGGGTTTCGATACGCATAGCGCAGCTCGTCCCTCGGCACCTGGTCGCGGATGCCGTCGGGCAGTCCGAACAGGGCATGCCAGTCGTCGATGAGGCCGTCCAGGCTGCCGCCGCTGTGGCGCAGCCAGGGCACTTCCACGCCGAACTCCCAGCGCTCCCGGAAACGCGCGCGCAGACGCAGCGCCGTGCGCCAGGTCTCGCCGTCCAGCAGGAGTTCCTCGCCGGCGTCGGCTTCGCTGATGGCGTGGCTGGAGCCCTGGACCAGCAAATCCAGCCGCCAGGATTCGTCCGGCGCCAGCGCGGCCGACTCGCCGGGGGAGGGCAGGCCGAAGAGTCCTGTCAGCGGGCCGCCATGGCGCACGTCCAGCTCCGTGGCGCCGGCCGGGTGCAGGGCCGCGCAGGCGGCCAGCGCCGTGATTGCGCCGACACCATTTGAACGTCGTCCGGATTTGCCGACACAATGCGTCATGCGCTGGTCCTCCCCGACGGTGAATGGAATGACGGCAACGACTCGCGAAACGAGAGCGGAGTTTAACCGATGCTGATTGTTCTCCGGGCCGCCGGCCCGGTCGCCGTCCTGGTCGCCCTTCTTGCCGCGACGACCGCAGCGGCCGCCCTGCCGCCGCAGGTGCGGGCCGTGCTCGACGGTCATGGCCTCGACCCGGACGATCTCAGCATCCACGTGCAGGAGCTCGGCAGCGACCGCGAGGTGCTCGCCCATAATGCGGATACGCCGCGCAATCCCGCCTCCGTACTGAAGCTGCTCACCACCTTCGCCGCCCTCGACGAACTCGGCCCGGCGCATACCTGGCAGACCGAGGTGTACCTGCACGGCCGTATCGAGGACGGCGTGCTCGACGGCGATCTGATCCTGCGCGGCGGCGGCGACCCCTACCTGGTCCAGGAGAGGTTCTGGCTCCTCTTGCGCGAATTGCGCCGCCGCGGCCTGCAGCGGATCGAGGGCGACCTGATCCTCGATACCGGTTACTTCCGGCCCGGGCCGGAGGACCGCGGCGCCTTCGACAACCAGCCCCTGCGCGCCTACAACGTCACGCCTCATGCGCTGCTGGTGAATTTCAACGTCGTGCGCTTCTGGTTCGAGCCGGCCGCCGACGGTGTGCTGGTGGGTATGGAGCCGCCGCTGGCCAACCTGCGCGTGGACAACCGCCTGCAGCCTGCGGCGGGGCGTTGCCGGGGTTATCAGCGGGGCATCGCCGTGCGGGCCCGTCGCGCCGAACGGTCGGTGACCTTCTCGGGCGACTTCCCCGCCGCCTGCGGTCGCTACTCGCTGGCCCGCAGCGTACTCGGTCACGAGGACTTCGTGTTCGGGCTGTTCGCGGCGCTGTGGCGGGAGATGGGCGGCGAGTTCGGCGGCGGCCTCGCGGTGGCGGAGACGCCGGCCGGCGCCGAGCCGTTCTTCACCATGACTTCACTGCCGCTGGGCGAGGTGATCCGCTCCATCAACAAGTACAGCAACAACGTCATGACCCGTCAGCTCCTCTTTACCCTGGGCGCGGAGCGCTACGGGCCGCCGGGCACCGAGGAGAAAGGACGCCGGGCGGTCGCGGCCTGGCTGGACGAGCGCGGCTTCCGCTTCCCGGAACTCGTGCTGGAAAACGGCGCCGGCCGTTCCCGCGAGGCGCGGATCACCGCCCGCCACATGGGCGAGCTGCTGACCGCAGCCTGGGCCAGCCCGTGGATGCCGGAGTTCGCCGCCTCCATGGCCATCTCCGGCATGGACGGCACCTACGGCCGGCGGCGCGGCGGCTCCATCGCCGGCCGGGCGCGCCTGAAAACCGGCTCGCTCGATGATGTCAGCACGCTGGCGGGCTACCTGCAGGCCGGGGACGGCGTCCGCTACGCGGTGGCGGTGCTGCACAACGCCGGCGAGGTGCATCGGGGCCCCGGCGACGAGCTGCAGGACGCGCTGCTCGAATGGCTGAACCAGTTCTCACTTTCGCGGGAGGCGCCGTAGTAGACTGCGGCGCCATGAGATTATGTCACGCACAGGGTCGCCGGCCGGCGGGGTATGTTCGGGCGCTGGCGCTATTCGCACTGCTGGCGCTGGCCCCGCCGCTGTGGGCGCAGACGGCCTACGTGACCGATAATCTGCGCCTGGGTCTGCACCGCGCCGAGGACACCAGCGACCGCGCGTTCCGCACCCTCGAGAGCGGTCAGGAGCTGACCGTCCTGACCCGTGGGCCGCTGTACGCCCAGGTGCGCCTGCCCGACGGGACCGAAGGGTGGGTGAAGGCGGGCTTCCTGGTGGATGACAAGCCGGCGCGACTCATCGTCGATCAGACCCGGGCGGAGCTCGAGCGGCTCAAGCAGGAACTCGCCGATACCCGCGAGGCGTTCTCCGGTTCTGCCGGGCGCATCGCGGAGCTGGAGAGCATGACGTCCGCGCAGGCGGAGGAGCTGTCGGGCGCCAGGGCCGCCGTCGCCGAACTGCGCGACGAGAACGAAGGCTTTCGCCGGAGCCTGTCCCTGTACCAGTTCAGCCTGCCCTGGCCGATGGTTCTGGGCGCCGCCGTCGTCTCCCTCGCGCTCGGCTTCGTGGCGGGCATGTGGTGGATCGACCACCGCAGCCGCCGCCGCCACGGCGGCTTCCGCATCTACTGAGCCGTTAACCGGCCCTCACGGAACCACTCAGGCGGCTACCGGATAGCCGTCGGGGCAACCGCCCCGCAGCGGCAGCTCGATCTCCTCGAACAGTGCGTCCACCGCGTTCTGGTCCGGCGCGGCGAGGCAGCGGTCCACCAGCCCTCCGCTCAGGTGCGGGGCGAACAGCAGCATGAACTCCCGCATGTAGCGCTTGAGCACGGTGTCCCGGCGGAAGCCGATCCAGGTGGTGCTGCGCGGGAACAGGCCGGCCGCATCGATGGCGACCAGGTCCGCCCGGTCCGCGCAATCGTGGGCCATGGCGGCCACGATGCCGACCCCCATGCCCATACGCACATAGGTCTTGATCACGTCCGCGTCCCGGGCGGTGAAGACCACGTCGGGCTCCAGCCCCTCGGCGGCGAAGGCGCGCTTCAGGGAGGATTCGCCGCTGAAGCTGAAGACGTAGGTGACCAGCGGATAACGGGCGAGGTCGCGAATGCCCGGCTTGCCGCCCCGCCGCGCCAGCTCGTGGTCCCGGGGGACGAGTATCGTGCGGTCCCAGCGATAGCAGGGCAGGCAGACAAGGTCGGCGAACAGGTCTTCCCCGCCGGTGGCGATGGCGAAGTCGATATTGCGGGCCTGCACCATGTCCGCGATCTGCTCGGAGGTACCCTGGTGCAGTTCGAGGCTCACGTTCGGGTAACGCTCCCGGAACCGCCGGATCACCTCCGGCAGGACGTAGCGTGCCTGGGTGTGGGTGGTGCCGATGGCCAGCGTGCCCTCGGTCTCCCGGTGGGCATTGGCCGCCACGGTGCGGATGTTCTCCACCTCCTGCATGATGCTCCGGGCGCGGACCACCACCTCCTGGCCCGCGGCGGTGAGCCCGGCGAGGCTCTTGCCCTTGCGCACGAACAGCGCGAGCCCCAGCTCCTCTTCGAGCTGGCGGATCTGCTTGCTGACGCCGGGCTGGGAGGTATGCAGCCGTTCCGACGCCGCCGTGATGTTCAGGCCGTTGTCGACGATGGCCAGCAGGTATCTCAGCTGCTGCAGTTTCATGGTTCGGTCCGCTTCCGTTTTCCGTACTCTATATAACGACCGGGCATAAGCGAAGAAAATTTCATTATTTTTGGCGACTTGCTCCCGCCCGGTATAGTCTCGGGCCTTATTCTCAACCGGATGCGACGATGATCTACGACAGCATACTCGACACCATCGGCGACACGCCGGTCGTGCGTCTGCACCGCACGGGTCCCGGTCACGTGACGCTCTACGTGAAGGTGGAATCCTTCAACCCCATGGCTTCGGTGAAGGACCGGCTGGCTTACGCCGTCATCATCGACGCCGAGCAGCGCGGCGTGCTGAAGCCCGGCCAGACCGTGGTAGAAGCCACGTCGGGCAATACGGGCATCGCGCTGGCGATGGTGTGCGCCGCCAGGGGCTATCCCTTCGTGGCCACCATGGCCGAGAGCTTCTCCGTGGAGCGGCGCAAGATCATGCGCGCGCTGGGGGCGAAGGTCATCCTCACCCCGGCGTCGGAGAAGGGCACCGGCATGGTACGCCGCGCCGAGGAACTGGCCGAGGAGCGGGGCTGGTTCCTGGCCCGCCAGTTCCAGAACCCGGCCAACCCGGCCTTCCACCGCAGCACCACCGGCCCGGAGATTCTCCGCGATTTCGCCGCCCGCCGGCTCGACTACTGGGTGACCGGCTACGGCACCGGCGGCACGATGACCGGCGCCGGCGAGGTGCTGAAGGCCGCGCGCCCGGATCTGCGCATCGTGGCCACCGAGCCCGAGGCCGCGCAGCTGCTGGCCGGCAAGGAGTGGCATCCGCACAAGATCCAGGGCTGGACCCCGGATTTCCTCCCCGACGTGCTGAACAGAGAGATCTACGACGATCTCATCCCGATCGACGACGATACCGCCGCGAAGACGTCACGGGAGCTAGCCGCGAACGAGGGCATCTTCACCGGCGTCTCCGGCGGCGCCACGCTGGCGGCGGCCCTGAAGGCCGCGGAATCCGCGCCGGAGGGCTCGGTGCTGCTGGCGATGTTGCCCGACACCGGCGAGCGCTATCTCAGCACCTTCCTGTTCGAGGACATCACCGAGGGTTCCGACGACGAGTGGCTGGCCGGCCTGCCCTGACGCCTCGGACTTGAAGCCGCGTACCTGAGCCGCGGCCGCGGGGCGGCGCCCGGCCCGCCGGGCACGGCTCGACGGCCGGGTGCTTACCGGTCCGGCAGCGCTGCGACGGGCATCACAGACAGCCGCTACCTGATTCCGCACCATTCATGGTCGGGGCGGACCATGACCGGGCATGCCGGCATGCCGCCGTACGCATGGAACGCGGATGGAAAGAACCGGGACAACCTCTGCGGGCGTCGATGTCCGCGCGGTCGGCGAAGCGCTGACGGCCTTGCTGCCGGACGCGTGCCGTATCGATTTCTACGGCGACGGCGGCCAGTTCGTCTGGAGCAGCGCCGGCGGACCGGACCGGCAGGTGACGAGCGCGCTTCTGGCGCTGCCCCCGGAGCTGTTCTATGCGGCCTCGACGCCTGCCGAGCCCCGCAGGCTGACACTGCCCGACGGCGACGCCCTGCACGCATTCCCGCTGGAGGATAGCGCCGGCCGACGCGCCGGCGTACTCGCCTGCCGCTGGCATGATGACGGTATGGACGATTGCGAGCCGGCCGCCGTCGTCGCCCGGGCTCTGCCCCTGTTGGCCGGGCTGCTACCCGAGCGCCCGGCCGGGAGCCAGCCCGACGTCGCCGGCGCCCACGCCGAACTGGATCTGCTCTACGAACTGGAGCAACAGCTGGAGGAGGCACCCCACGGCCAGGCGCAGCTCGCCGGCCTCGTGCGGGCCTGCGGCCGTCATCTCGGCGTGGGCTACAGCGTCCTGATCCTGCCGTCGAAGCAGATCCGCATCGGCGCCACCCATCGCAGCTGGAAGGGCGCCGACCGGCGGGCGCTGGACGAGGTGATCGTCGGGCGCTTCCTGCCGCGGCTGAGCCGCCGCCGCACCCCAAGCGTGCTGGACATCGCGACGGTGCCCGAGGGCGTCAGCCAGGCCGGTGACGGCTATCAGCTGCTCCTCTGCCCCGTGCGCGAGCGCGGCGGTCGGGTGAGCGGCGTCTTCGCACTGGCCGGCCGCACCGGCGGCAGCGGCTTCGGCGAGCGTGAGCGGCGTTTCGCGAGCCTGGTCGCCAGACGCGCCGAACGGGTCATGGAGAGCTATTACGACGGGCTCACCGGCCTCGTGAACCGGGTCGGCTTCGAGGCGCACCTGCGCGAGAGCTACCGGGAACTCGCGACGGACGAAGACAATCACGCACTGGTGATCTTCGACCTGGATAAGCTCCAGCTGGTCAACGACAGTTTCGGCCACGACGCCGGGGACGACATCCTGCGGCGTTTCGCCGCGGAGCTGCAGCAGGCCGTCCCCGCTGACGGTGTCGCGACCCGTCTCTCGGGCGACAATTTCGGCGTCCTGCTGCACCACTGCGACGTCGAGCGGGCGGCGGCCTTTGCCGAGGACGTGCGTCGTCGCGCCCGCCGGCTCTCCTACCTGCGCGGCGACAAGGCCGTCACCCTCACGGTAAGCGCCGGCGTTGCGGCCTGGCGTCGGGAGTCCGGCGGCGCCGCCGCCGCCCTGGTGGCGCCGAAGGTGGCCTGCACGGCGGCCAAGGAACACGGCCGCGACCGGGTAGAGGTCTACGACCAGGACGACCGCAGCATCATCCGGCGGGCCGACGACATCCGCATCGTGGCGCATCTGCAGAACGCCCTCGACCGTGACGAGTTCGAGCTCGTCGCCCAGCCCATCGCGCCGCTGAACGGCGGCGGCTTCGCCTATCACGAAGTGTTGCTGCGGATGCACGGCGAGGACGGCGAGTGGCTCGCGCCGGAGCAGTTCCTGTCTGCCGCCGAGCGCTACCAGCTAATGCCTCGGCTCGACCGCTGGGTGGTCGGCCGCGCCCTGGATCAGGTGGCCGCCGCGCCCGCGGGTGCGCGCCACGTCTTCGCCATCAACCTGTCCGGCCAGTCGCTGGGGGACGACGAGTTCCTCGGCTACGTTCGCGAGCGGGTGGAGGCGAGCGGCGTGCCGCCCGCCGCGCTCTGCTTCGAGATCACCGAGACGGCGGCGGTGGCGAACATGGACCGTGCCGCCGCGTTCATCGCCACCATGCGCGAACTCGGCTGCCGCTTCTCGCTGGACGATTTCGGCGCGGGCCTAAGCTCTTTCGCCTACCTGAAGGACTTCGACGTGGACACGCTGAAGATCGACGGCAGTTTCGTCCGCGACGTCACCGCCAACCGGGTCTCGGAAGCGATGATCGCGGCCATCACCCAGGTGGCCCGGGTGATGGGGCTCGCCACGGTGGCGGAATACGTCACCAGCGAGTCCGTCCGGCGCAAGGTACGCGAGCTGGGCGTCGACTACGCGCAGGGTTATCACATCGGCGAACCGATGCCGCTGGCCGACGTCGTGGCCGGCCTGGCAGACGCGGAGCGGGTGGCGGCCGCCGCGACCTGAGCGGACGGCAAGCGCGTCAGAATACGCCGGCTTCCAGCCCGGCGGCGACGGTCGTCCCCAGTTCCTCGCATTCGGTCAGGCGCGCCTCGTCGAACTCCCCGGCGACGACCAGCGGCGGCTGAATCTCCTTCAGCGCCAGTCCGGCGACGATGCGCTGCACGCTGGTCACGGCACCCGTGCCGTCGTTGCCGGCGCGCACGAACAGCGCATACGGCTTGCCCTCCACCTTCTCGAGGCAGGGATAGTAGACCCGGTCCAGGAAGAACTTCAGCCCGCCGCTCATGTAGCCGAAATTCTCCGGCGTGCCGAGAATGAGCGCATCGCTCCAGAGCACGTCGTCGGCCTCGGCCTCGAGCGCGCCGAGCACGCGCACGGTGACGCCGTCCACATCCTCGTGGCGGGCGCCGCGGATGACGGCCTCGGCCATGCGCTCGGTGGTGCCCGACTGGGAGTGGTAGACGATCAGCAGGTGTTTGTCCGTCATGGCTGCATGGTCGGCCAGCGCCGCGGCCGCTGCAACCGCCTGCGGCTCGGGCTACACTGCCGGCATGCCGGCGGACGCGCTTATCGGGACACTGTCATCCACCATGGAGGCCGATCTGCCGGGGCCGCTGGCGGACGACCTCAGCGGGTTCCTGCAGTCGCTGGATGCGCCGTTCGACGATGTCGCGGCCGCCCTCGAGGCAGCGGGCAGCCAGGCCGTCGCCGCGCGGGTGCTGGCGGCCAGCGAGTTCGTCCGCCAGACGCTGCGCGCCGACCCGGCAGAGTTCGCCGGACTGATCGCCGGCGGCGATCTGGAGCGCCCGCGGCAGCCCGGAGAGATCGCCGCCGCAGTCGCCCGTGCCGTTGACGCCGGCGAGGCGGACGGTCCGGCGCGCCGGCTGCGGCGGCTGCGCCGAAGCGAGATGGCGCGCATCGCCTGGCGCGACCTGGCCGGTCTTGCCACCCTGGACGAGACCCTGCACGAGCTGAGCGACCTGGCCGATGCCGCGGTCATCGCCGCTATCCGCCATGCCGGCGAGGCGCTGTCGGAGCGCCACGGGGTGGTGCGCGATGCCGCCGGCGACCCGGTGTCCCTGATCGCCATGGCCATGGGCAAGCTGGGCGGCCGGGAACTCAATTTCTCCTCGGACATCGATCTCATCTTCGTCTACCCGGATGCGGAGGAGAGCGACGGGCCCAGGCCGCTGTCGGCGCCGGAGTATTTCGGCCGCATGGTGCGCCGGGTGGTCGCGCTGCTGGGCGAGGTGACCGCCGACGGCTTCGTCTTCCGCGTCGACATCCGGCTGCGGCCGTTCGGCGACAGCGGCCCGCCGGTGGTGAGTTTCTCCGCCATGGAGAATTATCTGCTGCAGCACGGGCGCGATTGGGAGCGCTACGCCTACGTGAAGGCGAGACCGCTCTCGGACGAGGCCGGCATGGCCGCCTGGGGCGAGCTCGAGGCCAATGTGCTGACGCCGTTCGTCTACCGCCGTTACCTGGACTACGGCGTCTTCGAGTCGCTGCGCTCCATGAAGGCGATGATCCGTGCCGAGGTCGAGCGGCGCGAGATGCATGCCAACGTGAAGCTCGGCCCCGGCGGCATCCGGGAGATCGAGTTCATCGCGCAGTCCTGGCAGCTGGTGCGCGGCGGCAGCGACCAGGCGCTGCAGAGCCGGGAACTGCGTGCCGCGCTCACGGCGCTGGCCGAGCGGCGGTACCTGCCGGCGGAGAGCGCCTGGGAACTGCTCGACGCCTATCGCTTCCTGCGCCGGCTGGAGAACCGGCTGCAGGAGATCCGGGACCGCCAGACCCACGATCTGCCGGCGGGCGAGCTGGACCGGGCGCGGCTGGCCCTGGTCATGGATCATCCCGACTGGCAGAGCCTCGCCGAAGCGACGCAGCGGGTGCGCGCCGTCGTCGGCGGGCACTTCGAGGAGACCGTGTTCCGCGCCGGCGAGGATGTGCGGGCCGAGCGGCCGGCGCTGCAGGCGCTGTGGGAATCGGCCGACGCCGAGGGGCTGGAGGAACGCGTGGCAGCGGCGGGCTACGCGCAGGCGGAGGCGTTCGCGCGGGTGCTGGGCCGCCTGCGCGCGGACATCGAGACCCGCCGGCTGGACGAGATCTCCCGCCAGCGCCTCGACGAACTCATGCCGCCGCTGCTGGAACGGCTGCGGGACCTGGACCAGCCGGACGTCGCCCTGCACCGGCTGACGGGGATCCTGGGCGCCGTGCTCCGGCGCAGCGCCTACCTGGCCCTGCTGCTGGAGAACCGGCAGGCGCTGGAGCGGCTGGTGGAGCTGGTCTCGAAGAGCGCCTACCTGGCGACGGAGCTCGCCGCGCACCCGCTGCTGATGGACGAACTCATCGATCCGCGGATCGCGGACCGGGAACCCGGCGCGGCGGACCTGCGGGTGGAATACGAAACCCGGCTGTCCGCGGTGGGCGCCGACGATTCGGAGGCCGCGGTGGAGGAGCTGGCGCGCTTCCAGCGGGCGACCACCTTCCGCGTCGCCGTGGCGGATTTCAGCGGCCGCCTCCCCATCATGAAGGTCAGCGACCGGCTCACGGAGATCGCGGAGATGGTGGTGGCCAGCGCCCTGTCGCTGGCCTGGAAAGACCTGGTGGCCCGCCACGGCCGGCCCTGGTGCACGGTGGGCGGCGTGCGCCGGCGCGCCGGCTTCGCGGTGGTGGGCTACGGCAAGCTCGGCGGCATCGAGCTCGGCTACGGCTCGGATCTGGACCTGGTGTTCGTGCACGACTCGGCCGGCGATGACCAGGAAACCGACGGCGACAAGTGCGTGGACAACGCGGTGTTCTTCGGCCGGCTGGCGCGGCGGCTGGTGCATGTCCTCACGGTGCAGACGGTTTCCGGTGCGCTGTACGAGGTGGACACGCGGCTGCGTCCCAGCGGCCGCTCGGGTCTGCTGGTGAGTTCCGTCGACGCCCTCGAGCGCTACCAGCGCGAGGATGCCTGGACCTGGGAGCACCAGGCGCTGCTGCGCACCCGCGCCGTGGCCGGCGATGCGCGCGTGCGGCGTTCCTTCGAGAGCCTGCGGGTGGACATACTGCAGAACGCCGTGCGCAGGGACACGCTGCGGGACGAGGTCATCGGCATGCGCGAGCGCATGTGGCGGGAGCTGTCCTCGGCGGAGTCGGGGACCTTCGATATCAAGCGGGATCCCGGCGGCGTCGGCGACATCGAGTTCATCGTCCAGTACCTGGTGCTGGCCCACGCCGACCGCCACCGCTCCCTGCTGCACTACACCGACAACATCCGCCAGCTGGGCGTGCTGGCCACCTGCGGCATCCTCGACGGCGCCACGGCGCTGGAGCTGCAGGACATTTACCGGACCTACCGCCGCCGCCTCCATCATCTGGCTCTGGACCACCAGGACTCGACCGTGCCGGCCGACGCGTTCGCCGCCGAGGCCGACGCCGTGCGGCGGATCTGGCGGCAGACCTTCGGCTGAGGCGGTTGCTATACTTACGCGGATTTCCGGCCGATGCCTGCAGGGGCTCAGAGAGGGAAACAGCGATGAGAAGATCCGGCACCGTCGATCAGGAACTGATCCGGCCGAACGCCGAACACCGCTACGAGGTGACCAGGGCCGACCTGCCGCTGTCCTGCCCCATGCCGGGCATGTATCTGTGGAATTCCCATCCCAAGGTCTATCTGCCGGTGGAGCAGACCGGCGAGGCCAAGTGCGCCTACTGCGGCGCCGAGTACTACCTGCGCGATGCGGCCAACGAAGACGAGGCAGCCGATGAGGCCGACGAAAACGATGAAGCCGAGCAGGCCTGAGCAGGGCCGGGCCGGGGAGGTGCATCCTTGATCATCGTCACCGGCGGCGCCGGGTTCATCGGTTCCAATCTGGTGCGCGGGCTGAACCGCGCCACCGGCGAGGACATCCTGGTGGTCGACGACCTGACCGACGGCCACAAGTTCGAAAATCTCGCCGACCTGGACGTGGCCGACTACATGGACAAGGACGAGTTCATGGCGAAGCTGGAGACCGGCGGCTACCGGCGCCGGGTCTCGGCGGTGTTCCATCAGGGCGCCTGCGCCACCACCACCGAGTGGGACGGCCGCTACATGATGGAGAACAACTTCCGTTACTCCCGCGAGCTGCTGCGCGACTGTCTGCGCCACAACACGCCGTTCATCTATGCTTCGTCGGCGGCCGTCTACGGCGCCGGTCCCGGCTTCAGCGAGACGGCGGAGCACGAGCGTCCGCTGAACGTGTACGGTTACTCCAAGCTCCTGTTCGACAACTACGTGCGCCGCCTGCTGCCGGAGGCGGGCAGCCAGATCGTGGGCCTGCGGTATTTCAACGTCTACGGGCCGCGCGAGCAGCACAAGGGCGGCATGGCGAGCGTGGCCTGGCATTTCCACAACCAGGTGGCGGAGTCCGGCGAGGCGCGTCTGTTCGAGGGCAGCGACGGCTACGGGCCCGGCGAGCAGGAGCGGGATTTCGTTTTCGTGGACGACATCGTCGACGTCAACCTCTGGTTCCTGCAGCACCCGGAGGTGAGCGGCATTTACAACGCAGGCACCGGTCGGGCCCAGACGTTCAACGACGTGGCCCGCGCCGTCATCGACTGGCACGGGCGCGGCGACATCCGCTACATCCCGTTCCCGGCCGGCCTGAAAGAGGCCTACCAGAGCTATACCCAGGCAGACCTGACGCGGCTGCGCGCGGCCGGCTACAGCGGCGAGTTCCGGCCGGTGCAGGCCGGCGTCCCGGCGTACCTCGACCGTCTCCGCGCGCCTTCGGAGGGCGGCTCTGGCTGAGGCGCCCCAGGATCCCCAGGGTTTCCTGGGTCCCCAGGGTCCCGTGCTGATCGTCGGTCCCTCCTGGGTGGGCGACATGGTCATGGCCCAGTCCCTGTTCCGGCTGCTCGCCGCACGCCACCCGGGCGTCGCCCTCGACGTGCTGGCGCCGGGCTGGTCGCTGCCCATCCTCGCGCGGATGCCCGAAGTCCGCGACGCGATCGAGATGCCGGCCGGCCACGGAGAGCTGCACCTGGGCGGACGGCGCCGCCTCGGCCGCGCGCTGCGCGAGCGCGGTTACGCGCAGGCCGTCGTCCTGCCCCGGTCGCTGAAGGCGGCGCTCGTGCCCTGGTTCGCCCGCATTCCGCGGCGCACCGGTTTCCGCGGCGAACACCGCTACGGCCTCATCAACGACATGCGGCCCTTCGACGCCACCGTGCTGGACCAGACGGTGAAGCGATTCGTAGCCCTCGGCCTCGAGCCGGGCGAGCCGTTGCCCGACGTGCTGCCAAGGCCGCGCCTGCCGGTGGACGCCCGGCGCCAGGCCCGCGCTCTCGAGCGGCTGGGGCTGGATCCGGCGGCGGAGCCGGTCGCGTTCATGCCGGGCGCGGAGTACGGTCCGGCCAAGTGCTGGCCGCTGGAGTATTTCGCCGAGTTGGCAGCGCGGCTCGCCGATCGGGGCCGCGCCGTCTGGGTGTTCGGCTCGGCGAAGGACGCCGCGGCGGCGCGAGCCATCGCCGGCGCCGCGCCGGTGCAGGACCTGTGCGGAAGGACGAGTCTGGAGGAGGCCATCGATCTTCTCGCGGCCTGCCGCGCCGGCGTCACCAACGACTCCGGGCTGATGCACGTCGCGGCCGCGGTCGGCCTGCCGGTGGCCGCACTGTACGGCTCGTCGTCGCCGGCCTTTACGCCGCCGCTGACGGAGCGGGCGGTCGTGCACTATCTGGGTCTGGACTGCAGCCCCTGCTTCGAGCGGGAGTGCCCGCTGGGCCACTTTCGCTGCATGCGGGAGATCACGCCGGCGGACGTGCTGGCGTCGCTCGACGAACTCGCCGCCTAGGTGCCCGCCACCGCGCCGCCCAGCACCTCGTCCAGCCGCGCCTCCACCGCATCGGCCCGGATCAGCTCCATGGCGGCCGGGTCGCGCACCCGTCGACCCCAGGCGATCGCGCTCACCGGCCTGCCGAATTCCCGCCGCACCGCTTCCGGATAGGCATTCACGACCAGGTGGCGACTCAGATACGGGCCGGTACGGTCCGGATTGGAGGTGGCGTAGAGCCCGATCACGGGCGTGGCCGCGGCCGTGGCCATGTGGGCGGGTCCCGAGTCCGGGCACACGACGACGGCGGCGCGGCGAATCAGCGCGAACAGCTGTTTCAAGGTGCTGGCGCCCACCAGGTTGACGGGCTTGTTGGCCGCCGCGGCGGTGATCGCCTCGCCGTATTCCCTCTCCAGCGCCGTCGGGCCGCCGGTGATCACGGTGCGGGCGCCGTGGCGCTCGGCCGCATGATCGACGAGCCGCGCGTAGTTCGCCACGCTCCAGTTCCGGTAATTGCGGGCTCTCTGGGAGCTGCACGGGCTGAGCAGCATCCAGGGCCGACCGGCAGGCAGGTGCCCCGCCGCGTATTCCCGGTCGGCATCGGAGACCGGTATGTCCCAGGCCAGGTGGCGTTCCGTCACGCCCAGGTACTCGGTGAAGCCGAACAGGCCGTCCATGACGTGCTCGCGGGGCCGGTGCGGGATGCGTTCGTCGGAGACCAGCCACTGGAAGTCCCGCGCCCGCTCCCGGTCGAAGCCGATGCGCCGCCGTGCCGGGATCAGGCGGCTCACGGCGTTGGCGCGCAGCGAGGCGTGCATCATCAGCAGCGTGTCGAAGCGACGTCCGGCGAGACGGTGCCTGAGTGCCCGGTAGCCGGCCACGCCGGCCGACTTGTCGAAGGTGATAAACTCGAACTCCGGGATGTCCGCCATCAGCGACGCTTCGGTGCGGCCGATCACCCACGTGATGGCCGTCTCGGGCCAGGCGGCTTTCAGCGTCCGCAGCACCGGCAGGGTGTGGCAGGTGTCACCTATCGCGGACAGGCGCACGGCGCAGAGCGAGCCGGGCGGGGCGCTGTTGTCTATGGGATTCGCCAATACCTCGGAGCCGACTAGCGTGGAAGAGAGGATCCTGCCCACCGCGGACGGCGCCATCCTATACGATCCCCGTATCTTCAACCACTTCGAGCCGGACTGGCTGGAACCCGACGCCTGGCACGCCCGGCACGACGTGCCCGATGCGCCCGGTCGGGGCGCGGTACGGTTCGTCACCGGCGAGGCGGGCGACTTCGCGCTGCGCCACTATCGCCGCGGCGGGATGGTGGGCCGCGTGCTCGACGACGAGTTCCTGTGGCTGGGACAGGCGGCCACGCGCCCCTTCCGCGAGTTCCGGCTGCTCGCCGGCCTGGCGGCGGCCGGCCTGCCCGTGCCGGCGCCGGCGGCCGCGGGCTATCGACGCAGCGGCGGGATCTACCGGGGCGACATCCTGACTCGCCGTCTGCCCGGCGTCCGTTCGCTGGCCGGCGTGCTCGGCGAACGCGATCTCGAGGCCGGCGAGTGGCGGCGCATCGGTGCCACCATCCGGCGCTTCCACGACGCGGGCGTCTGCCACGCGGACCTGAACGCGCACAACATACAACTGGGCGGGCAAGGCGCCGTCTGGCTGCTGGACTTCGACCGGGGCCGCCTCCGCCGCCCGGGCGCCTGGCAGCGTCGCAACCTTGCACGGTTGCTGCGCTCGCTGGAGAAGCTCCGCGCGAACGTACCCGGATTCCGCTACGGGGCCGGCGACTGGCGCGAGCTCGTCGCCGGCTACCGGGTCGGTCGCAGCACCGACCGAGCCGGGCAATCGCCCGGCTGATTCAGACGTTGTCGTAGTGCGACGGGTCGCCCTTGAAGCGGCGATGGATCCAGTAGTACTGATCGGGGGCCGCACGGGCATGGCGCTCCACCACGGCGTTCAGCCGCGCCGCATCGGCCACCTCGTCGCGGTCGGGAAAATCCTCGAGCGGGGGTTCCACGGTGACCCGGTAGCGTCCGTCCGCTTGCCGTCGTCCGATCACCGGCAGCACCGCGGCGCCGCTCCGGGCGGCGAGCCGGGCCGGGCTGCCGGTGGTCGGCGCCGGCAGCCCGAAGAACGGCGCCATCACCGGCCGGTTGCCGGTCTGGGCCTGGTCCACCGCCATCCACAGCGTGCGGCCCCGCGCCAGTGCATCCAGGATGCCGCGCAGATCGAACTTCGAATAGACGTTGCCGACGGCACGCTGCCGGCCGCGGGTGAGCTGCCGGTCGAGGGCCGGGTAACCGAACGGCCGCTGGATGCCGTCGTAGTCGACGGCGAGACCCAGCAGCCGGCAGGCGAGGTCCATGGTGGTGAAATGCCCGGCGACCAGGATGACCGGTCGCGCAGCGACGGACTCGAGATGCTCCAGACCCTCCAGCGTGACCATCTTGCGCAGACGCCGGTCGCTCGCCCACCAGGCCATGCCGAGCTCCATCACGCCGATGCCGAGCGAACGGAAGTGACGGCGCAGCAGTTGCTGCCGCGCGTCGGCGGTGAGCTCGGGGAAGCACAGTTCCAGGTTCCGTGCCGCGATGCGGCGCCGGCTCCCGGCGAGGCGGAAGGCGGCCGCGCCGAGGCCGCGCCCCAGCAGCCGCTGTGCGCGCCAGGGCAGCAGCACCAGGGCGCGCTGTAGCGCGAGGGCCGCCCGGATCAGGGCCTCGCGGCCGCGCGACTCGCCTGCCGCGGATCGGGTGCCGGCGTCGTTCATCGGGAAAACCTCGGTGCGGCGAAGGACATGACTGCGGAATTGTAGCGCCGACGGCGGGTCATACTCGGGCTCCGGCGCTTGAATCGGCTGCCGGCGGACCCATTATCGATCGTTCTGCAGGGGTCTGCAGAGCATTGGGCTGGTACTGCCAGGAGTAGTGCATATGAAGAGAATCCTGTTGTTCGTGGCGACCAACGTCGCGGTGCTGGCCGTCATCAGCATCGTATTCCGGGTCTTCGGCCTGGAGAGCATCGTCTCGGAGACGGGTGGGTTGAACCTGACCTCGCTGCTGATTTTCTCGGCGGTGATCGGCTTTGCCGGCTCGTTCATCTCTCTCGCCATCTCGAAGAAAGTGGCGCTCTGGACCACCGGCGCGAAGGTCATTACTCAGCCGTCGAACTCCAGGGAGTCCTGGCTGCTCGCCACCGTGCAGAACCAGGCCGGCCGTGCCGGCATCGGCATGCCGGACGTGGCGATCTACGACGCGCCCGAGGTGAACGCGTTCGCCACCGGCATGAGCCGCAACAAGGCGCTGGTCGCGGTCAGCACCGGCCTGCTGCAAAACATGAATCAGGCCGAGGCGGAGGCCGTGCTCGCCCACGAAGTCTCCCACGTCGCCAACGGCGACATGGTGACGATGACGCTGCTGCAGGGCGTGCTGAACACCTTCGTGATCTTTCTCTCGCGGGTGGTCGGTTTCTTCGTGGACCGGGTCGTGTTCCGCAACGAGCAGGGCGCTGGAATCGGCTTCTTCCTCACCAGCCTGGTGGCTCAGATCGTCTTCGGCATCCTGGCGACGATCATCGTGCACTGGTTCTCGCGGCGGCGGGAATTCCGCGCGGACGCGGGCGGCGCCGAGCTGGCCGGCCGGGACAAAATGGTGGCAGCGCTCGAGAAGCTGCGCGCGACCTACGAGCCGACCGAACTGCCGAGGCAGCTGTCGGCCTTCGGCATCGCCGGTCTGGGTGCGCACGGACTGAAGAAGCTGTTCATGACTCATCCGCCGCTGGAGGCGCGCATCAACGCGCTGAAGGCCGGCGGCTGAGGGCCGGCCGGATGCGGTTTTCGCGATCGCGTACAACAATGGGGTATGTACGGGGCAGGCTTCGGCCTGCCCTTTTCTTTGCGTGACCCGCGGGGAACGGACCGCTACTGATCCTGGTCGTCCGCGCCGACCCCCGGGGCATCGGCCTCCCCGGCCGGGTCTTCGCCGGCACTCCCGTCGCCGGGCGATGCCGACGCCACCGACGCTTCCTCGGCAGACTCCCCGGCGGCGGCCGGAGACTCGTCGGCAGGGCCGGCACTGCCGGCACCTTCCGCACTGTCGGCGCTGCCGCCGGCTGCCGCCGGGGCGGCTTCGGCGGTCTTCGGCTCGGGCCGCGGCAGCCCGATGTGGAACGCGGCGTAGCCGGGCATGACCACCTGATTCAGCGCCATGCCGATCACCCGTCCGTTCGTCGGCGCATAGATGTTTGTCCTGGCGTTGGTAATGGGATCGGTGATCGTGCCGAGCAGATCGCCGGCGTTCACCCGCCGGCCCAGATCCACTTCCGACAGGAGAATGCCGCCCCGGTTGGCCCTTACCCAGGTGGAGCGGTAGTACACGGGCTCCGGCTCGCCCCACAGGCTCACCTTGCGCACCATGCCCAGAGTATTCAGCAGAGTCTCGATGCCCTTCACCCCGTGGTTGACCTCCTCGGTCTCCAGACGGGAAGGCCCGCCGGCCTCCAGCGTCACCGTCGGGATGCCCGCGTCCGTCGCCGCCTGGCGCAGCGTGCCGTCGGCCGGGATGCTGTTGATGATCACCGTGGCGCCGAAGCCCTGGGTCAGAGTGACCACACCCGGGTCGCGCAGGTCGGCGCGCAGCTGCGGCAGGTTGGCCCGGTCGAAGGAGCCGGTGTGCAGATCCACCAGGGCGTCACAGTGCCGCACGATGCTGGTGAAGAAAGAGTGGGCGATTCGCGAGGCCGCGCTGCCGTCCGGGTTGCCGGGGAAATAGCGGTTCAGATCGCGGCGGTCCGGCAGGTAACGCGAGCCGCGGCGGAACGCCTGCAGATTCACGATGGGCACGCCGATGACCGCGCCGGAGAGTTTCTGCGGGTCCAGGTCGTGCAGCACCCGGCGCACGATCTCGATGCCGTTCAGCTCGTCCCCGTGCACCGCCGCGGTGAGGCACAGCACCGGGCCCGGATAGCGGCCGTTCATCACCAGCACCGGCGTGTCCACCGGGATGCCCTCGAAAAGTTCCGTGGCCGACCAGGACAGGCGCTGGTAGCTGGCCGGCGGCACCGCGCTGCCGAGAACCTCGAGCGCCTTGGCATCGGATTCCCGGGCCCGGCCCCACTCCACCGGCTCCAGCGTGGTCAGGGGGCGCTCGGCCTGCGGCCGTTCCCTCGCCGCCGCTTCGGGTTCGCCGTCGTCATGCTGCTCGCGGGCATCCTCCGGGTTGTCCACCACCTCTTCGGTGGCGCCTATGCCCGGGCCTATACCCGGACCGGCGACGGCGACGCCTGCGACCGCCAGCAGCAGGCCGGCCGCCGCCGCAATGGCGGCGGCGAAGGCGGTGCGCCTGTTGTCCATCTCGGTATCCATAGTCGACATCCGGCGGCCTGTAGTGCGACCAATAGTCCGGCCAATTTCCCGCGGGCTACGGTCCTCTGCTTCGGCAGACGCGGCGGCCCGGGGTTCCCCTGCACAGGGAGCCGCCGCCCGCAAGGTTACGTAAACTATACGGAAACCGACAGCGAATCTGTGACCTGTTCTCGATATGCCGGATTTCGCTCTTTCTATCATCGATGGCATTGCCGCCGCCCGGAGGTCGCCCGCCATGCGCCGTGCCCTGCAGATCCTGTCGCTGCTCCTCCTGCCGCTGCTCGCCGGCTGCAACGGTTTCAATACCGACGCCGACGACAAGGCCCTCGTCCGCGGCTATCTGCAGACGCTCGTCGTCGGGGGCCGCTGGGAGGACTGGGACCGGTACTTCGCGCCCGGCGCCACGGTGAACGGCTCCCGCCATGCCCGCGAGGTGCTTTCCTCGATCGGGCGCGGCCTGCACGGCGCGTTCCCGGACCTGGAGCTGGAAGTGCTGGAGCAGGTCGCTGAGGACGGGCGTGTGGCCACCCGGATACGCTTCACCGGCACACACGAAGGCGTCTTCGATGCGACGCCGCCGACCGGCGCCCGGGTGAGCTTCGAGGGCCTCCTGCTGGACCGGATCGAGGACGGCCGCATCGTCGAGAGCCGGCAGCAACTGGACATGCTCGGGCTGAGCCGCCGGGTGAAGGGCATCGCCGCAGGCCGGGGCGGCGGCTGATGTTCGGCCACTGGTCGCTGGTGCCGCCCGTCGTACTGCTCGTGGCGGCGGCCCTCGTGATCCTCGAGGCGGAGGACTACGGCCCGCACGCGGTGCCGAATCTGCTGCCCCCGGCGCTGACGCTCGCGCTCCTGCTCTACACCCTGGCGCGTGCCGGCTGGCGCTGGCGGGAGGCGGATCGGCGCTGGCTGCTGGGGGTCGCCGGTTTCGCCGTCCCGGCGCTGGGGCTCTCTCTCTACCTGCACCTCGGGCTGATGCTGGACTGGGGTGGCATGGCGAGCCGCGCCCGCACGCCGGAACTCCTGTTTCGCTTCCTGCCTTACTACACGACGGGCGCCGGCGCGATCGGGTTCGCCATCGGTTGGATCATCGGCCGCAACCTGGATGGCGGGCACCGGGCGCCGCGCGGAGGCCGACGGCAGGAATGAGACGTGTTTGTCTGTTGCCGCCGCCGGCATTAGCATAATCTCCGCCCTGGGGCCGGACGTGTGGTGGCTATGAGCGGGACGAGAGGACACAGAATGCGACGCGGGATGCAATGGCACGGGCAAGGGCGCAGGCGGCGGGCGGCGCTTGCGCCGGTGCTGTCACTTGCGCTCGCCGCGCTGGCCGTGCTCGCGCCCGGCGGGGCCGAAGCCACGCTCGAGGTGGCCGACAAGGTGGTGGTGGAGAAATCCGACCGCAAGCTACACCTGCTGAAGGGCGAGCGCATCCTCGCCAGCTACGAGATCTTCCTGGGCATGGAGCCGGAGGGCCACAAGCAGGAGGAGGGCGATTCGCGCACGCCGGAGGGCCTGTACTATCTCGACCTGCGCAACGAGAACAGCGATTTCTTCCTCTCCATCCGCATCTCCTATCCGAATTCGCGGGACCGGGAGCGGGCGCGGCGGCTCGGCGTCGACCCCGGCGGCCAGATCATGATCCACGGCTACCCGAACGAGCTCCGCTATACCCCGGAGTTCTACCGCTCCGGCGACTGGACCGACGGCTGCATCGCGGTGTCCAATGCCGCCATGGTGGACATCTGGCTGATGACACGCGAGAACACGCCGATCGAGATCCGCCCCTGAATCCGTCGCGCCCCGACGGCGCGCATCCCCTGCAGGCGAACAGCATGGACATCGAAGTCTCTCCGGAGGGCAGCCTCGAACTTCTGTCACAGGAGGAGGTGAACCGACTGCGCAACCGCGGCGAAGGCGGTCTCTACGGGCTGCTGAGGCGCTGCGCGCTCGCGGTGCTCACCTCCGGTTCCATGACGGATGACACCCGGGAGCTGCTGGCCCGCTACCGGGATTTCGAGGTGGGCATCATCCAGCAGGACCGCGGCGTGCGTCTCGCGCTGCGCAACGCCCCCGATTCCGCCTTCGTGGACGGCCGCATGATCCGCGGCATCCGCGAGCTGCTGTTCTCGGTGCTGCGCGACGTGGTGTTCGTGGACAATGAGCTGCGCGAAGGCGGGCAGTTCGATCTCTCCCGCTCGGACTCCATCACCAACGCCGTCTTCCACGTCCTGCGCAACGCCCGCATCGTGCGGGCGCCGGCCGACACGAACGTGATCGTGTGCTGGGGCGGCCATGCCATCAGCCGCGAGGAATACGACTACACCAAGACCGTGGGCTACGAGCTGGGCCTGCGCGGCCTGCAGGTATGCACCGGCTGCGGTCCCGGCGCGATGAAGGGACCGATGAAGGGCGCGACCATCGGCCACTCCAAGCAGCGTATCCGTGACGGCCGCTACATCGGCATCACGGAGCCGGGCATCATCGCCGCGGAGTCGCCGAACCCCATCGTCAACGAACTGGTGATCCTGCCGGATATGGAGAAGCGGCTCGAGGCCTTCGTCCGGGTCGGTCACGGCTTCGTGGTCTTCCCCGGCGGCGTGGGCACGGCGGAGGAGATCCTGTTCATCCTCGGCGTGCTGCTGCACCCGGACAATGCCGACATGCCGTTTCCGCTGGTATTCACCGGACCGGCCGGCAGCGAGGACTATTTCCGCCGCATCGACGAGTTCGTCGGCGCCACCCTGGGCGAGGCGGGGCAGCAGCGCTACCGTATCGTCATCGACGACCCGGTGGCCGTGGCCAGGACGATCCAGTCCGGGCTCACCGACGTGCGCGATTTTCGCCAGCGCCACAGCGATGCCTACTATTACAACTGGCGCCTGAAGATCGACCACGACTTCCAGGTGCCCTTCCTGGCGAGCCACGAGTCCATGGCCTCCCTGGCCCTGCATCCGGAACAGGCCCCCGACGAGCTGGCCGTCAATCTGCGCCGCGCCTTCTCGGGGATCGTCTCCGGCAACGTGCGGGAGGACACGATCCGCATGATCGAGGAGCGGGGACCGTTCCGCATCGAAGCCTCCGGGCGCATCATGCCGCTGCTGGACGACCTGCTCCGCGCGTTCGTGGCCCAGGGGCGGATGAAACTGTCCGGCAGCTACAGCCCCTGCTACGAGGTGGTGGCCTGAGCTCAGCCGGTGCGCGCCGGCGCCGCTTTTCCCTAATCGCCCCGCTTAAGTCAAAAAGCCCGCAGCGCGGGGCCCGGCGCCGTCCGTTAAGTCAAATAGGGTGGCTGAACCCGCTGATTTGCCTGTCTTTTTTAACACTGATCATTGTGATGCAGTTCCTCGCTCCGGCACCCTCGCCGGCGTAATGTTCGCCCATCTGCTGGGAGTGGGATCAGCCATGCCTGACGACAAGGACATCCGCTGGGCCGCGAGCCCGGAAGAGGACGCGGACCATGACGAGACGGTGTCCGCGACCGACCGGGACGACGGACGCGACGGCGAGCCCTGGGACGCCTACCGCAAGTGGCTCTCACGCCGCGGCGACCGCCCGCGCAGCCGCGGTGCACTCGACCCCTCGCTCTACACCTGGAAGGGCTACCGCAACTGGGCGGAAGAAGTGAAACGGAACTGGAGCGACCGCAAACGCAGTGACCGTGAGGATTCGTGACGCCGGCCGAGGCAGCACGAACCGACTGACAGAAGAACAACGGATTCTCCCCACCTCGATCTCGAAAACTATGGCCAAACCGAAACCGGGCGCCGAAGAGCAACTGGCGCTGTTCAAGACCGAAGAGACCCGCGAGCGCTGGCGCTGGGTGCACGAAGCCATCGCCTACGCCAAGGAGGCGAATCGCACGGCAATGCTCATGTCGGAGGATCCGCCCGCGGACAGCCGCCCCGTCCTGCGACGGGTGCGCTGAGGCGCTCGCCGCCGGCTGCACCGCGATCCGCGGCACCTTATGGTTGATTTTGCACCGCTGGCACGAAGAAAGCGTTAGAATGCGTTGATTGCTGAGGGATTCGGCGGAAGAGAACATGGAACGGCTGCTGCAGTATCTGGATGACATGGACGACTTCGTCTGGTCCATGCCGTTGCTGTGGGAGCAGGTGCGCCGTCTCCTCGCGCGCCTGGTCGCGCTGCTGGCGGGCGCCCTGATCGGCGTGGGTCTGGCAGTGGCGGCCGCGACGCTGCCGCTGGTTGCCGGCGCCTTCCTGGTGGCCGCCCTGATCGCCGCCCTGGCTGCCGCGATGTCCTGGCTGACCCGTCAGCCGGCGGCACGCTGGACCGCCCGCCACTCCTGAGCCGCACCCGCTCCGCGGGTTGAAAACCCCGCGAACGCCCCCACACTCCGACCTGCCCGGAAACGGGCGGCGCGTCATCGCGCCGCGGCCGGGCGAGTCACAGGTTCCATCCAGGGGAGGGCGACATGGCAGAGACCCGGAGCGCGGAGACGCTCGGTTTCCAGGCGGAGGTGAAGCAGCTGCTTCACCTGATGGTCCACTCGCTTTACAGCAACCGGGAAATCTTCCTCCGCGAGCTGATCTCCAACGCTTCGGACGCCGCCGACAAGCTGCGCTTCGAGGCTCTGGCCGATCCGGCCCTGATGGAGGATCAGCCCGAGCTCCGTATCGACGTGGACTTCGATGCCGAGGCCGGCACGGTGTCGGTGAGCGACAACGGTATCGGCATGAACCGGGACGAGGTGATCGTCAATCTCGGCACCATTGCCAAGTCCGGCACGGCGGAGTTCCTGCAGTCGCTGACCGGCGATACGCGCAAGGACTCGCGCCTCATCGGCCAGTTCGGCGTGGGCTTCTATTCCTCCTTCATCGTCGCCGACCGGGTGGAGGTCTATACCCGGCGGGCCGGCCAGCCGGCCGACACCGGCATCCACTGGGAGTCCGACGGTCAGGGCGAATTCCGCATCGGCTCCGTGGAGCGCCCGGAGCGGGGCACGCGCGTGGTGCTGTACCTGGGCGAAGACGCGAAGGAGTTCGCCGCGGCCGAGCGGCTGCGCCACCTGATCCGACGCTATTCCGATCACATTGCCTTCCCGGTCACCATGCCTGCCGGCGACGGGGAGAGGGAGACGGTGAATGCGGCCACCGCCCTGTGGACGCGGCCCCGCGCGGAGATCGGCGACGAGGAATACCGGGAGTTCTACAAACACCTCACCCACGACCCGACGGATCCGCTGGCCTGGTCGCACAACCACGTGGAGGGCAAGCGCCAGTACACGAGTCTGCTCTACATCCCCGGCCGCGCGCCGTTCGAGCTGTGGAACCGGGAGTCGCCCCGGGGGCTGAAGCTCTACGTGCAGCGGGTCTTCATCATGGACGACGCCGAGCAGTTCCTGCCGCTGTATCTGCGCTTCGTCCGCGGCGTCATCGACACCGCCGACCTGCCGCTGAACGTGTCCCGGGAGCTGCTGCAGTCCCATCCCACGCTGGACGCGCTGCGCAGCGCGCTGACCCGGCGGGCACTGGAGCTGCTGGAGAAGACGGCCGCGGACGATCCGGAGACCTATCAGAAGATCTGGGACGAGTTCGGCGAGGTGCTGAAGGAGGGCATCGGCGAGGACCCCGGCCACGCCGAGCGCATCGCCGCGCTGCTCCGCTTCGTCACGACCCGCAGCGAAGATGCCGTCCAGGATCAGTCGCTGGACGGCTATATCGGCCGCATGCAGACCGACCAGGAGGCCATCTACTACCTGGTGGCGGACAGCCTGGAGAAGGCGCGCTCCGCGCCCCAGCTGGAAGTATTCCGCGATCGGGGCATCGAGGTGCTGCTGCTCCACGACCGCCTGGACGAATGGATGATCGGCCAGCTGCCCGAGTACAAGGGCACGAAGCTGAGCGATGTCGCGAGAGGCGGGGCGGAACTCCCGGGCGGCGACAGCGGTCCGGAACAGGAGGCGCTGGACGAGGAGCAGAAACCCCTGCTGAAGAAGCTCCGACGCTTGCTGAAGGACCAGGTGGAGACCGTGCGCGTGAGTCGCCGGCTGGTGGATTCTCCCGCCTGCCTGGTGCTCTCGGAGCACGACGTCGGCCGCCAGATGCGCCACCTGCTGGAGGCGGCCGGGCAGAAACTGCCGGAGACGAAGCCCATCTTCGAGATCAACCCCGCCCATCCGCTCGTGCAGCGGCTGTCCGCGGAGAGCGACGAGGGCCGCTTCGAGGACCTGGCGCGGGTCCTGGTCGATCAGGCCCGGCTGGCCGAGGGCGGCTCGCTGGAGGATCCGGGTGCCTACGTGCGCCGCATGAACCGGCTGCTGCTGGAGCTCGCCGGCGACGGGCAGCAATGACCCCGCGCCGACGCGCTAGAATCGATCGACGGCAACCGGCCGCAGGCCGACGGAGGATACCGAGGCAATGACGGAAGAGACGAAAGATGAGTTGCGAGAACGTCTGGGCGACGAGGCCTGGCGGGTGACCCAGCAGGGCGCCACGGAGCCGCCGTTCGCCGGCCGCTACGTGAACCAGAAGGCCGACGGCACCTATGCCTGCGTCGTCTGCGGCGCGGAGCTGTTCAGCTCGGAACACAAATACGACTCCGGCTCCGGGTGGCCGAGCTTCTGGCTGCCGCTGGCCGGCGACCGGGTGCGCACCGAGCGGGACACGAGTCACGGCATGGTCCGCGACGAGATCCTGTGCGCCGCCTGCGGCGCCCACCTGGGCCACGTCTTCCCGGACGGGCCCGAGCCCACCGGGCTGCGTTTCTGCATCAATTCCTGCGCCTTGTCCTTCGACGGGGAAGGCCCCGAGGGTGGTTGAGGCCGCTTAGCGATGCTGCGCTTGCTCGCCTCTTTCCTGACCGCGTGCGTGGTCTCCGCTGCCATGCTGGTGGTCGCCGTCCAGCTGTGGGGCGGCTTCGAGCGGGCGACCGGTGAGGACGAGATAGCCGTGGAGGCGCATCCGCTCGATCTGCTCGTGGGCTACGACAGCCTTGACGTTGCCGAGCTGCTGGGCGAGCCGCGCCGCCGCCTGCCGGAACTGGAGGCGCCGCCGCCGATGCTGGAGCCGGTGCCGCCGGCCACGGCAGTCGAGCGCGAGCGGCGCGGCTTCGTGCAGGTGGAAGTCCAGGTGGATGCCAGCGGACGGCCGGTGGATGCCCGGGTGCTCCAGGCCGCCCCCGCAGGCGTCTACGAAGACGACGCCCTGGCGGAGGTGCTGGGCCAGCGCTACCCGGCCGGCCAGCCCGGCACCCGGATACGGATCGTGGATTTCACCGTCCGCCCGGATGCCGCGCGCTGATCTGCCGGCAGCGCCGGAGCGTCAGCCGACGTCCGGATTGAGCGCGTAGGTGCCCACCACCCGGGACTCGGCGAGGATGTGCCCTTCCAGCGCCGCCATCACGTCCTGGCCGGTGAATTTCCCCTCGACCGGCACCTTCTCGAGGTCCGTCGCGTAGAGCACGAAGTGATAATGATGGAGCAGCTCGTCGTTCCACGGCGGGCAGGGCCCGTCGTAGCCGAAGTACTCGCCGGCCATGTCCGGGTCGCCGGCCATGAAGCTCGTGTAGTCGTTCAGCCCCTGTCGGGTGCCGTCCGGTCCCGACGGGTCCTTCTTGCCTTTCGGCGTGACGCCGTCGGAGCAGGAGGCCGCCGGTATGCCGGCGATGCTCGCCGGGATATCCACCATCACCCAGTGATAGAAATCGACCCGTGGCAGATCGGCAGGGATCGTGCGTCCTTCCTGGTTCACGTCGTCGGCCTTGCTCGGCACGTCGACGTCGACGCAGAGCAGCACCAGCGAGCGGGTGTCCTCCGGCAGGTTCGCCCAGGTGAAGTCCGGGTTGCGGTTCGCACCCAGCGTCATGTGGCCCTCGTCCGCGGGGTTGCCGAAGCAGAACTCGTCGGGGATGCGTTCGCCGTCGCGGAAAGCCGTCGTCGTCAGGTTCATGTTTCCGTCCTCCCTGTCCAGGATGTTTCGCCGGCCTCGGACCGGTACTCTGAGATCAATGTGCGTGCCTGCTCCACCCAGTGGTCGCGCTCGATGCGGTCCGGGAAGTCCTGCAGGGCCGCCTGCACCCGCTCCACGTCGTCCGGGCCGAACTCCGCGATCTGCTGCAGCCGGTGGATGCCGAGATCGTTCAGCAGCCGCTCGAGGACCGGGCCGATGCCGCGGATGCGCTTGAGGTCGTCCCGGGGCCGATGGACCGGCATCGCTCGGTCGCTGCCGTCGCCGCCGCTGCGGCGGCCGCCATTGCCGCCATTGCTGCCGCCGTCCGCGTCGGGCGGCGAGTCGGTGAGCGGCAGGGCGCGGGTGCGCAGCGTGTCCTCCAGCTCTCGCGCCCGGGCCCGCTCCATATCCAGCGCCCGGTAGGCGGCGGTCGCCTCCCGCGCCTTCTCGCGGAAGCGATAGACCAGGGGCGGCAGGCGTTCCTGCCAGCTCTCGAGTTCCCGGCTCAGCGTGAATATCTTTTCGTCCTTCGCCCGGGAGGCCGCCATGATCTCACGGCTGCGCGCGAGCAGGCGCTGCAGCTGGGCATGCAGTTCGTCGCGCTTGCGGTTGGTCGCCGCCAGCGCCTCGCGGCAGTCGGTGAGCGCGCTCGACGCATCTTCCCCCTCGTCCGCCGCCCGGGCGAGTTCCTGCTCGGTACGCGCGAGCCGCTGGCGCGCCTCCCGATCTGACCGGCGTGCGGCGTCCAGCCGCCCTGCCAGGCTGCGGATCTGCCTTCGCAGACGCTCCCTGGCCAGCTCCTCCGCCTGCAGCTTCTCCTGCCAGGTTGCAGCCGTCATCAGCCGCTGGCGCCGATGACGCTCGGCATGCAGGTACCACCCGAGCAATCCGCCGGCCAGTGCCGAGAGCAACGCCAGGCCGATGATCATGATGGGCGGACCGGGCATGCTCTGGCTGCTCCTGCTGCGCGCGCGTCACGACGCCTTGCGCAGACGCTCCAGGTCGGCCAGCACCTCGGCGATGCGTGCCAGCGCCCATTGCAGCTGCTCCCTGGAGATGGACAGCGGCGGTGCCAGCCGCACCACGGTCTCGTGGGTCTCCTTGCTGAGCACGCCCTTGCGCATGAGGCGCTCGACGACGTCGCGGGCGCTGCCCTTGTCCGGGTCGATCTCGAGCCCCACGAACAGGCCCCGGCCGCGCACGTCCCGCACCAGCGGGCTGTCGATGCGCCGCAGCTCCTCCAGCAGGAAGGCGCCCATCGCCTCGCTGCGCGCCGGCAGGTCTTCCTCGACGATAATGTTCAGCGCTTCCAGCGCCACGGCGGCGGCCAGCGGGTTGCCGCCGAAGGTACTGCCGTGGTCGCCCGGCCGGAACACGTCCATGATGTCGCGGCGGGCAAGAAACATGGACACCGGCAGGATGCCGCCGCCCAGGGCCTTGCCGAGTATCAAGCCGTCCGGCACCACGTCGTCGTGCTCGGAGGCCAGAAAGCGGCCGGTGCGGCCCAGGCCGGTCTGAATTTCGTCGCAGATAAGCAGCACGTTGTGGCGTCGGCAGATCTCCCGGCAGGCGGCCAGGTAGCCGGGCGGCGGTATCACGATGCCGCCTTCGCCCTGCATGGGTTCCACGAGGAAGGCAGCGGTGTTCGGCGTGATCGAGGCCTCCAGAGCCTCCGCGTCGCCGAAATCGATCAGCCGGAAGCCGGGCGGGAACGGGCCGAAGCCCTCCCGGTACGACTCCTCGCTGGACATGCCGACGATGGTGATGGTGCGCCCGTGGAAGTTGTTGCGACAGGCGATGATCTCTGCCTTGTCGCGTTCCACCCCCTTGACCGTGTAGGCCCACTTGCGGGCCGCCTTCAGCGCGGTCTCCACCGCCTCGGCGCCGGTGTTCATCGGCAGCGCCCGGTCCTGCCCGGTCAGTTCGCAGACGCGTTTCAGGAACGGCCCGAGCTTGTCGGTGTGGAAAGCCCGGGAAACGATGCTGAGTTCGTTCGCCTGGCGGGTGAGCGCCTGGATCAGGCGGGGATGCGCGTGCCCGTGGCTGACCGCCGAGTACGCGCTCATCATGTCGAGATAACGGCGACCCTCGTCGTCCCAGACGTAGACACCCTCGCCGCGGCTCAGCACCACGGGCAGGGGGTGGTAGTTCTGCGCGCAGTAGGTGTTTTCGAGTTCGATGCGCTTGTTGGACACTGTGCGACTCCATTCCGCGGCGGCGTCTTGCGCCTGCCGGGGATTTAAGTCCGTAAATCACTAATTTTACGGTATTTAGGGCGTCGCCGGCCAGAAAAGCGGCGGCGGCCCGGGCCGCCGCGGCGGAGCGCGCCCGCTGTTGCGGGCCGCAGGCGCGGCCGTTACCGTACGCCGCTTGTTCCTGTCGAGCATCCCCGATGCCTGAAGATCAGATCGTCCTCGTCATCGTCGGCGTCGTCGCGCTGGGCGTGTCAGCACAGTGGGTGGCATGGCGCCTGCGCCTGCCGGCCATCGTGCTGCTGGCCGGCTCCGGGCTGATCGTCGGCCCCGGCCTCGGCTGGATCAATCCCAGCGAGGAACTCGGCGATCTGCTGCGCCCGGTCATCAGTCTCTGTGTCGCCATCATCCTGTTCGAGGGCGGCCTCAGCCTCAGGCTGGCCGAGCTGAAGGAGGCGGCCCGCGGCGTTCAGCGGCTGGTGTATCTGGGGGCGCCGTTCGGCTGGGCGGCCGCCACGCTGTGCGCCCATTACATCGGCGGCCTGGACTGGGCCGTATCGCTGGTGTTCGGCGCCATCATGGTGGTGACCGGGCCGACGGTGATCATGCCGCTGCTGCGCCAGAGCGCGCTGAACCGCCGCACGGCCTCGTATCTGAAGTGGGAAGGCATCGTCAACGATCCCATCGGCGCGTTGCTGGCGGTGCTGGTGTTCCAGTTCTTCGTCTTCAGCGGCGAGGGCTCGGGCCTGGCGGAGGTGCTGCAGGGAGTCGGTCTCGCCATCACCTCCGGGCTGGTGTTCGGCGGCGTCGGCGGCTGGCTCACGGGGCGGGCGTTCCGCGCCGGGATGGTGCCGGAGTATCTGAAGAGCCCGGTGATGCTGGGCCTCGTGCTCGTCGTCTACGAGGCCTCCAACCTGATGCAGCACGAAGCGGGGCTGCTGGCGGTGACCATCATGGGTATTGTGGTTGCGAACATGAATCTGCCGGGCATCGGCGACATGAAGCGCTTCAAGGAGTACATCACCATCATGCTCGTGTCGGTGGTGTTCGTGCTGCTCACCGCCGATCTGAACGTCGAGTCCCTCACCTCGATCGGCTGGCGCGGTGCGGCATTGATCGCGGCCATCATGGTCGTCGCCAGGCCTGCGGCCATCATGCTGGCCACGATCGGCGCGAATATGGAATTCCGCGAGCGCCTGCTGCTCTCCTGGATCGCGCCGCGCGGCATCGTCGCCGCCGCCACCGCCGGTGTCATGGGGCCGCGGCTGGTCGATGCGGGCTACGACGCCGACGTGCTGCTGCCGCTGGTGTTCGCCGTGATATTCGCCACCGTCTTCGCCCACGGCCTGTCGCTGAACTGGCTGGCGGGGCGGCTCGGGCTGTCCTCGCGCCACCGTGACAGCGTCGTGATCGTCGGGGCCTCGCCCTGGACCATCGAGCTGGCCCGCACGCTGCAGGCACTGAAGGTGAACGTGCTGGTGGCGGACTCCTCCTGGCACAACCTGCGCGCGGCCCGGCTGGCCGGCGTGCCCGTCTTCTACGGCGACATCCTCTCGGAGTTCGCCGAGGAATCGGTGGAACTCGCCCACGTGCGCACGGTGCTGGCAGCCACCAGCAACGATGCCTACAACGCGCTGGTCTGCACGCAGATCGCGCCGGAGGTGGGCCAGCGCCATGTCTTCCAGCTGCCCATGGGTGCGGAGACCGAGGACGATCCCAAGGCGATCGCGCGGCCGCGACGGGGCAACGTGGCGTTCGACAAGGATGCGGTGTTCGAGCGGCTCTGGCGGCTGTACGTGCGGGGCTGGGGCTTTTACAAGACGAAGCTGTCGGAGAACTACAGCTACAGCGATTTCCTGAGCGAGCGGCCCGAGGACGCGATGCAGGTCATCCTGCTGGATTCGGACGGCGATGTGGACCTGTTCTCGGTCCAGCACGAGCTGGAACCCAAGCCCGGCGACACCATCGTCTACTTCGCCCCCGGGAAACCGAAGAAGACCGCTGCCGAGGGGGGCGCGAATGCGCAGGCTGCCCCGGCGTGAAGAGGTGATGATCCCGGGTCCCGCCGGCGACCTGGAGGCGTTGCTCGAGCTGCCGCCGGCAGGCGAGCCCGCCGGGTACGGTGTCGCGTGCCATCCCCATCCCCGGCACGGCGGCAGCATGCAGAACAAGGTCGTGCACACGCTGTGCCGCGTGTTCAACGAACGGGGTTTCGCGGCGCTCCGCTTCAACTTCCGCGGCGTCGGTGCCAGCGAGGGCGGCTACGACGGGGGCGTCGGCGAGGTGGACGACGCGCTGGCGGTGATGGAATGGGCCGCGCGGCGTTTCGGCGGCGAGGCGTGGCTCGCGGGATTCTCGTTCGGCGCGGCGGTCGCGTTGCATGCCGCCGCGCGGCGGACGCCGGCGCAGCTGATCACCGTGGCGCCGCCGGTCGGCCGGCTGCCGGTGGCCACCGAGCGTCAGCCCGATTGTCCCTGGATCATCGTCCAGGGCGAGGAAGACGAACTCGTGGACGCCGACGGCGTCGTCGCCTGGGTCAACGAGCTGGCGCCGGGCCCGGAACTCCTGCTGCTGCCGGAGGTCGACCATTTTTTCCACGGTAAACTCACGCTGCTGCGCGAGCGGCTCGGCGAGCTGCTCGACGGCGAGGGGAAGGACGCGGACTGATCATGCTCGATGCGCTGGCGCGGAAGCTCGAATCATTGCTGGACGGTTCGGAGGAGGGTGCCTCGGCGCAGGACGAGGAGCACGCCATACGCCTCGCGGCCGCGGCATTGCTGGTGGAGGTGGCCCGCGCCGATTTCGACTTCGACGCTGAGGAGGCGCTGGCGCTCGAGGAGCTGCTGCGCCGCCATTACGAACTGACCGAGGAGGAAGCGACGCTGCTGCGCGAGGAGGCGAGCGAGCGGGTCGAGCATTCGGTGTCGCTGTTCGAGTTCACCCGCACGCTGCACGAACGGCTCGACGAGCGGCAGAAGTCGGAGCTGATGGGACGGCTGTGGGCCGTGGCTTTCGCCGACGGGCGGCTCGACAAGTACGAGGATGCCATGGTGCACAAGATCGGCGAGCTGCTCTACGTGCCGCGCTCGGAGGTCATACGGCGCAAGCTGCTGGCCCGCCCCGAGGAGTCATAAAAAAAGCCGGGCGCGTGCCCGGCTTTTCCGATCCGTGTCACAAGTGCGTGACTCAGACCATGTCTTTCAGGCCTTTCAGGGCCGTGACCTTCACCGTCTTGCTGGCCGGCTTGGCCTTGAACATCATCTCCTCGCCCGTGAACGGGTTGATGCCCTTGCGCGCCTTCACGGCGGGCTTCTTCTTGACGGTCATCTTGGCCAGGCCGGGCAGCGTGAACGTCCCGGGGGCGCCGCGGCCGCCGAGGTTCTTCTTCATGAGGCCGGTCAGCGAGTCGAAGACCGCGGCGACGTCCTTGCGCGTGAGCCCGGTGTCTTCCGCGATGTGCCTGTAGATCTCCGACTTCGTCGGTGCCTTCTTGGCCGCGGTAGCGGCCTTTTTCTTTGCTGCCATGTATCAACTCCTGGATGGAACGAAAAACCCGGGCAATTCCGGCTCGATAAAGCGCGGCAACTTACCACAACTCGCCGTGGCGCGACAGATGGAGAATTGCATTTCGCAGGGTTTTTTTCGGGGTTTCGTCAATCCGTGAAGAACTGTCGGCGAAATTTCAGCATGGCCGGCTGATCGGCACCGGGCGGAGTTGCCTCGATGTTGAAGATCAGCGTCTCGCGATGCGCGACCGGCACCTCGCCGATGTAGTAGGTGGCCTCGCCGTCGCGCACGCGGCGCATGGTGATGTTCTTCGTCTGCCCCGTGAGGTTCGCCGCCGACACATCGACGCTTCCCTCCACCGTATTGCCCGTCGCTTTCTCCACGAAGCTTACGTTCAGCATCGCCCGGTTCCTGGAACGAACGATGCCCGTGCTCTGCGCCACCGTCGGCGTGAGCTGATCGGTGGTCATCGCGTTGTAGTGCACGATGTAGTCGCCCACCTCGGTGGACGTCTCGCCGGACGGCATCGCCTCGGGCACGTTGCGCTCCGTCTGCTCGCCATCGCCGCAGGCGGAGAACAGCATAGCCGCCAGCGCAAGCAGTATCGTTTTCGTCGGCCTCATAGCGGTCTCCCCGTGCCTTGTCCTGATCACCCTACTATAAACCATCCGCTTCGCCGGCCCGAACGCACGGACGCCGGATCGCGCTTCGCCTCGGTTCGCTTGCCTCTCGAAAGCTGCCGTCAGTGCAGCACCCCGGGCAGGCCGCCGCCCACCGCGATGCTGGCGGCCTGCAGCAGGATGGCCACCAGCAACGGCGAGAGGTCCAGCCCGCCGATGGTGGGGATGACGCGTCGGGCCGGGTCCAGGATGGGGTTGACCAGCTGGCTGAGCAGGCTGGTGACGGGGTTGTAGGTGCCGGGCGCCACCCAGCTCAATATCACGTAGACGATGATGGCGAAGAAGAAGAAGCGAAGCGCAATCATGACCGTTCGCAGTATCGCGTAGTACAGCAGCCCGAAACCGTGCGGCGTCATGTTGAGCGCGTAGGCCATGGCGGCGACGAACACGAGCTCGAACAGCAGGATCACCACCAGCGTGGCGGTGTCGATTTTGCCTATGGGCGGCAGCACCCGGCGCAGCGGCACGATGAACGGCGAGGTGATGCGCACGATTGCCTGCGAGACGGGGTTGCGGAAGTCCGCCCGGAACAGCTGCATGAAGAGCCGCAGCAGCAGCACGATCAGGAACAGGTCGGCCAGGGTCCGGAAGAGGAAGATCAGCGCGTCGTCCAAGCTCTCACTCCGTGCGGTCGGGTCCGGCTGAATTCAGTCCGTCGCAGCATCGCCGGCGAGCTCGCTCGCCCGCTGCCGCGCGGCACGAATGGCGCGCCTAAAGATAGCACGAACGTCCGCATCCTCGAGGACGGCGAACGCCGCCGCGGTGGTCCCGCCCGGCGAAGTGACGCGCTCGCGCAGCACGGCCGGCTCGTCGGCCTCGCTCTCCGCCGTGGCGGCGGCACCCTTCGCCGTCTGCACCGCCAGGCGGCGCGCCTGCTCCGGCGTAAAGCCGAATTCGGTGGCCGCGGCGATGAGCGCCTCCAGCAGATAGAAGAAATAGGCCGGGCCGCTGCCCGATATGGCCGTTGCCGCATCGATCATCGACTCCTCGTCCACCCAGAGCGTCGGGCCGGCGGCCGACAGCACGTCGTCGGCGCGGCCCCGGTAGGGCAGCGCACGGCGGTTCGCATAGAGGACGGTCATGCCTTCGCCGACCAGCGCCGGCTGATTGGGCATGCAGCGCACCACGGCGTGTCCGCCGCCGAGCCAGCCGTCGATATCGTCGCTGCGTATGCCCGCCGCGATCGAGACGATCAGCGGTGTTTCGGCCTGAACGGTCTCGGCCAGCGGTTGCAGTACGTCCGCCATCACCTGGGGTTTCACGGCCAGCACGAGCACGTCCGCGGCCGCGGCCACCTCGCCGTTGTCCTCGCTCACCCGCCCGCCGGACAGCAGTGCCGCCAGCGCGTCGCGGCGCTCCCTGCTGGGATCGGCGACGGCGATACGCCCGGCGTCCGCGCCCCGGGCCAGCAGGCCGCGGATGATGGCGGTGGCCATGTTGCCGCCGCCGATGAAACCGATGACCGGTTCGCTCATGGCTCCTCCGTTCCGGCTGCCTCAGCCGTCCTCCGGACGCGGACCGAAGACGTCGGTGCCCACCCGGACCAGCGTCGCTCCCTCCAGTATGGCCGCCTCGAGATCGGCGGACATGCCCATGGACAGCGTGTCCAGCCGATGGCCGCGGGCGTTCAGTTGCTCGAGAATGCCGCGCAGCCGGGCGAACGGCCGGCGCTGGGCGGCGATCCCTTCGGCCGGCGCGGGTATGCACATCAGCCCGCGCAGCCGCAGCCGCGGCAGCTCGGCGACCAGGTCCGCCAGCGGCCCCGCCTCGTCCGGCGCGCAGCCGCTCTTCGAGGCCTCGTCGTCCACGTTGACCTGGATGCAGATCTCCAGCGGCGGCGCATCCGGCGGGCGCTGCTCGCTCAGGCGCCGGGCGATCTTCTCCCGCTCGATCGTGTGCACCCAGTCGAACCGCTCGGCGATCGGCCGGGTCTTGTTCGACTGCACGGGACCGATGAAATGCCAGGTGAGGCCCGCTTCGCCCGGTGCATCCACCAGCGCGTCCATGTGCGCGAGCGCCCCCTGCAGCGTGTTCTCCCCGAAATGGCGGTGGCCGGCCGCCACCGCCTCGCGCACCCGCGCGAGCGGCTGGCGCTTGGACACGGCCACCAGCGTCACCGAGGCCGGATCGCGGCCTGCCGAACGGGCGATGGAAGCGATGGATTCATTGATTTTCCGGAGGTTTTCCGTGACTCCAATCACGTTAATTTCCGTTTGCTCCGCTATACTAGCCCATCCGGATTTATGGTAAATCCGGCTGTCTGGACACCTGCAAGCAAGGGATACGCATGGCCGTCGATATCGCGCAGCTCCTGTCGTTCACGGTGAAGAACAAGGCCTCCGACCTGCACCTGTCGGCGGGCGTCCCGCCCATGATCCGCGTCGATGGCGACATCAAGCGGATCAATATGCCCGCCCTTACGCACAAGGAAGTCAACAGCATGGTGTACGACATCATGAATGACAAGCAGCGTAAGGCCTACGAGGAGTACTTCGAGACCGACTTCTCGTTCGAGATTCCGAAGCTCGCCCGTTTCCGCGTCAACGCCTACAACCAGATGCGCGGCTCGGGCGCCGTCTTCCGCATCATTCCCTCGGAGATCCTGACGCTGGACGACCTGGGTGCGCCGGCGATCTTCAAGGACATCTCTATGCAGCCCCGCGGCATCTGCCTGGTGACCGGGCCCACCGGCTCGGGCAAGTCGACGACGCTCGCCGCGATGGTGGATTACATCAACGACAACAAGCCCGATCACATCCTCACCATCGAGGACCCGATCGAGTTCGTGCACGAGAGCAAGAAGTCGCTCATCAACCAGCGCGAGGTCCATCGCGACACGCTCGGCTTTTCCGAGGCGCTGCGCTCCGCTCTGCGCGAGGACCCGGACGTCATCCTGGTGGGCGAGCTGCGCGACCTGGAGACCATTCGTCTCGCGCTGACCGCGGCCGAGACCGGCCACCTGGTGTTCGGCACGCTGCATACGAGTTCCGCGGCCAAGACCATCGACCGCGTCGTCGACGTCTTCCCGGCCGCGGAGAAGGAGATGGTGCGCGCCATGCTGTCGGAATCGCTGAAGGCGGTGATCTCACAGACACTGCTGAAGAAGATCGGCGGCGGCCGCGTGGCGGCCCATGAGATCATGATCGGCACGCCGGCCATCCGCAACCTCATCCGCGAGGGCAAGGTGGCGCAGATGTACTCGGCCATCCAGACCGGGCAGGGCGCCGGCATGCACACGCTGGATCAGAATCTGGCCGAACTCATGCAGAAGGGTCAGATCACCAAGGAAGAGGCCCGCTTCAAGGCGGTCAACAAGGAGAATTTCTAGGCCGCAGCTTCGTGATGCGGCCCGGGGGCAGAGATGGATCGGGAACAGGCAGTACGACTGACGCAGAATCTTCTGAAGAAGCTGGTGGAGAAGAAGGGCTCGGATCTCTTCATCACCACGGGCTTCCCGCCGGCGATCAAGATCGACGGCGAGGTGCACCGGGCGACGGAGCAGCCGCTGTCGGCCGAACAGACGTCGATCATCGTCCGCTCGATCATGAACGACAAGCAGGCGAAGGAGTTCGACGCCACCAAGGAATGCAACTTCGCCATCAACCCCCAGGGCATCGGCCGTTTCCGCGTCAGCGCCTTCGTGCAGCAGGGGCACGTGGGCGCGGTGCTGCGCACGATCACCACCAAGATCCCCACCTTCGACGAGATGGAGCTGCCGCCCATCCTGAAGGACGTGGTCATGAACAAGCGCGGGCTGGTGATCGTCGTCGGTGGTACCGGTTCGGGTAAGTCGACCACGCTCGCCACCATGATCGGCCACCGCAACGAGCACTCCCGCGGCCACATCATCACCATCGAGGACCCGGTGGAGTTCGTGCATCCCCACCGGGGCTCCGTGGTCACCCAGCGCGAGGTGGGCGTGGACACCGAGAGCTGGCACATGGCGCTGAAGAACACGCTGCGCCAGGCGCCGGACGTCATCCTGATCGGCGAGATCCGCGACAAGGAGACGATGGAATACGGCATCCAGTTCGCCGAGACCGGCCACCTGTGCCTGGCGACCCTGCACGCGAACAGTGCCAACCAGGCGCTGGACCGCATCATCAACTTCTTCCCGGAGGAGCGCCGCTCCCAGCTGCTGATGGATCTGTCGCTGAACGTGAAGGCGCTCGTCTCCCAGCGGCTGATCCCGCGGGAGAGCGGGGTGGGGCGCATCGCGGCCATGGAGATCATGCTGACCTCGCCGCTGATCGCGGATCTGATCTTCAAGGGCGAGGTGGCACAGATCAAGGAGATCATGGGCAAGTCCACGCGGCTCGGCATGCAGACGTTCGACCAGGCGCTGTTCGCGCTGTACGAGGAAGGGCATATCTCCTACGAGGAGGCGATGCGCAACGCGGATTCGCGCAACGAGCTGCGGCTGAAGATCAAGCTGGAGAGCAAGCGCGAGACGGCGCTGGCCGACCAGCAGTCGACCAGCCTGCGCATCATGGAGGAGGACACCGCCAAGCACTTCTGACGGTGCGTGTGCACCGCTCAGTGTCTGCAGGCGCTAACCCATGAACGTCAAACCCCTGTTCAAGTTGATGGCGGAGAAGAGGGCGTCGGACCTCTTCTTCACCTCCTATGCGCCGGTCAAGATCAAGATCGAGGGCAAGATCCGACCTGTGAACAAGCTCGAGCTGACGCCGAAGATGGTGAAGCAGGCTGCTCTCGAACTCATGAACGAGGAGCAGCTCGAAGTCTTCTCCCGTGAGATGGAGATCGATTTCGCCCTGTCCGAGCCCGGTGTGGGGCGCTTCCGCGTCAACGTGTTCCAGCAACGGGGCAACGTCGGCATGGTGCTGCGTTTCATCACGGCCGATCTGCCGACGTTCGAGCAGCTCGAGTTGCCGGACGTCCTGGAGGATCTGGTCATGCTGAAGCGCGGCCTGATCCTCATGGTGGGCGCCACCGGCAGCGGCAAGTCGACAACGCTGGCGGCCATGGTGAATCACCGCAACGAGAACACCTCGTCGCACATCATCACCATCGAAGACCCGATCGAGTTCCTCCACCCCAACAAGAAGTCGATCGTCAACCAGCGGGAAGTAGGTATGGACACCATCTCCTACGCCCGCGCCCTGAAGAGCGCGATGCGGGCGGCCCCCGACGTGGTGCTGATCGGCGAGATCCGGGATCGGGAATCGATGCAGGCGGCGCTCGACCTCGCCGGCACCGGCCAGCTCGCCATCGCGACGCTGCACTCGAACAACGCACCGGAGACGCTGGACCGCATCATCAACATGTTCCCGATGGAACAGCACAACCAGGTGTTCATGGATCTCTCCCACTACCTGCGCGCCATCATCTCCCAGCGCCTGGTGCGCGACCGGGAGGGCAAGCGCGTGGCCGCGGTGGAGGTGATGCTGAACTCCCCGCACATCGGCGAGCTGATCATGAAGGGCGACATCTCCGCTGTGAAGGAGGCCGTGAAGGACTCCAACGAGCGTGGCATGCAGACTTACGACGAGGCGCTGCTGAAGCTCTACCGCGACGGACGCATCACGCTGGAGGAGGCGCTCGCCAACGCGGATTCCCGCAGCAACCTGGAAGCCAAGATCAACTTCGGGTAATCAGACCTCCGGTAGGAGGGCCTTCAGGCCCGATCCGGCTCTGCCAGACCCCGTTCTTTCCTGGCCGCCCTGCGGGGGTATCCACCTTGCTCCCGACAAAAGGTCGCGGCGATGGATACCCCCGCATGACGGCCGTGCTCGCGGTGGCGTGAGGGAAGCGCCGGTCAGCAGCGCCTGCTGACTGGTGCCAGCCCTTTCGGCTACGGGCCCGTCAGCGGGTGGGCAAGGGTGGCGGGGTCGTCCGGGCCGACTGAAGCCAATGGACAATGGTAGGAGCGGCTTCAGCCGCGATTGATCGGGCCTAAAGACCCTCCCACATGAGCGTCCCCGCGACCCTTGCCCACCCGATGGCGGGCCAACGCCGATAGAAAGCCGGATCGGGCCTGAAGGCCCTCCTACACAGTTATGCGGGGAAGACGGTGTTGGCGTCGAAGACCGGGCCGTCCACGCACACGCGCTTCATCGCCGGGCCGTCCGGCGTCTCCACCCGCACCGCGCAGCCGGCGCAGCCACCGACGGCGCAGGCCATGTATTCCTCCAGCGAGACCTGGCACGGGATGGCGTAACGGCGGGCGACGCCGGCCGCGGCGGCCAGCATCGGCGTCGGGCCGCAGGCGAACATCTCCACGCCGGCCAGCGCCGCCTCGTCCAGGCTGTCCAGCCACTCGCCGGCGAGCCCGGTCACGAAGCCCCGGTAGCAGCCCTCGAAGCCCGAGCCGCTCGCGAGCCGCGAGGGCACGCCCCTCTCTTCCAGCAGCGGCATGACGGAGCAGACGTCCGCCGCGATGCCGGCCACGTCGGCGGTCGCCCGTGCCAGTTCGAAGGGGAACGGTATCTCGGAGCCCATCAGCACCAGCGGCTCCCAGTCGTGCTCGCGGTCCGCCTTCAGCGCCTCGGCGAGGAAGACCATCGGCGGTATGCCGACCCCGCCGCCGACGAGCAGCGCGCGCGGGCGCGCCGGGTCCGGCCGGAACGGGCGGCCGATGGGGCCGAGCACGCTGACCCGGTCGCCGGGCCGCCGCCGGCTCAGCAGGCGCAGCCCGTCGCCGACGATCTTGTACAGGAATTCGATCCAGCCCTCCGCGGCATCCGCGCGCATGATGGAGAGCGGCCGGCGCATCGGCAGCGACTCGTCGCAGGTGACGTGCGCGAAGCTGCCGGGAAGGGCATGGGCGGCGCACTTCGGCGAGCGCAGACGCATGATGAACTGCTCGCCCGGATAGTGCCGCACCTCCAGCACCTCGGCATCCTCCACGAAGAGGGTGCCCCGGTGGGCGCGGGCGCTGGCCGGCGCGGCGGCGGTTTCGGTCTCGGTGCTCATGCCGCCGCGGATTCTATCACCTGGCGGCCTGGCGCCGGCCCCGCTCAGTGGCGGCCCAGCCACTGCTCGGCGATGATCCGGGCGGAGAGGCTGTCGATATCCGCCTTGCCGACGCGCCGGCGGCGGCTGCCGCTGCGCCGTTCGCCGGTCAGGCGCGACCGGGCCTCGGCGGAGGAGAACTGCTCGTCAACCAGGTCCAGCGGGATGCCGAAGCGCTCGAGCCGGCGCCGGAACCGCTTCAGCGGCTCCTCGAGCACCGAGGTCTCGCCCGGCGCCAGCGGCATGCCGAGCAGCAGGCGGTCCGGCTGCCAGTCGCCGATGAGCCTGGCGAGCGCGCCCTCGTCGGGCTCGCCGCCGACGGCGGGCAGGGTCGTCAGCGCCGTCGCGCTGCGGGTCACCGCCTGGCCCACGGCGACGCCGATGCGCCGCAGCCCGAAGTCGAACGCCAGGACGGTCTCGGCGGTCTCGGCGGTCTCGGCGTCGTCCGCGGCGCCGCCGCTGTCAGGCGTGTCCGGCATCGCTGGCCAGACGGGTGATGTCGATGCCGAGCTGCCGGGCTGCCGCCTGCCAGCGCCGATCGAAGGGGACTTCGAAGACGATGTCCGGCGTGGCCGTGACGTTCAGCCAGGCGTTCGCCATCATCTCGGCTTCCAGCTGGCCGGCCTCCCAGCCCGCATAACCGAGGGCCACCAGCGAACGGCTGGGCCCGATGCCCGCGGCGATGGCGGCCAGGATATCCCGTGAGAAGGTCACGCGGATGTCGTCGGACACCTCGAGCGTCGCCTCCCATTCCTGCTCGCCGGCATGCAGCACGAAGCCGCGCTCGTGGCCTACCGGCCCTCCCGCGAGCACCGGGATATCGCCGGTCTCCTCGTCTTCCGCCGTGAGTTCCAGCTGGGCGAGCACGTCACCGAGCCTGAGGTCCAGCGGCCGGTTGATGACGATGCCGAGAGCGCCCTCGTCCGTGTGCTCGCAGATCAGCGTGACCGTCGTCTCGAAGTTCGGATCCTCCATGCCGGGCATGGCGATCAGCAGCTGGTTGACGTAATTGGGCTCGCTCATGCGTCTCAGTATCGGCATTCCGGCGGGCATCGACAAGCGGAGGCCGGGTGGGAGCCGGAGGTAGGCGCAGGGGGCTGCAGCGTGGGCCGTCGGGACGACACCTCGGAGTCATGGGGTGATCGGGCCTGAAGGCCCTCCTACGCGCGGGTTATTGGCGGGTGGCTATTCTCGGGCGGGCGCCGTCCTGATTGAACTGCCACTGATAGGCGAAGCGCAGTTCGTCGTAGTCCTTGCGCAGGTCTTCCGGAAACGGGTCGAAGGGCGCCGCCCGGCGCAGGATGTTCAGCGCCGCCTGATCGAGCAGTCCGTGTCCCGAGGAGCGCCGCACGACGATGTCGGTGAGCTCGCCGTCGGCGTCGATCGCCACCTCCAGCACCGGGCTGCCCTCCATCCCTCGGGTGCGCGCCTGCTCCGGAAAGTTCAGGGTGCCCACCCGCTCCACCTTGCGCTTCCAGCGGTCCAGGTAGCCGGCGATACGCGATTCCCGCGTGTCGGCGCTGATCACGAGGTGGCGGGGATCGTCGTCGTGGATCAGGAGATTCGCCTGTTCCTCGACCGGCAGGGGCAGGCTGCGGGGATCGCTCGGCGGTGCCGCCTGCACCGTGGTCTGCTGCGCGCTCGGTGCGGGGCTCGTGTCCTCGGGGGCGTAGTCGCGCCGGTCCGAGGGCGAGCGTGAGACGACGGTCGTGCGCGGGTCCGTTTCACCCGGCGCCGATTCCACGGGCGTCTCGCCCGGGATCTCTTCGGGGAACGGCCGGGCCTCGGCAGAGCGGGGCCGGGCGCCCGGGCGCACGTGTTCGGTGGTGTTGCCGCCGCCGCGCTGGTTCGCCTGCGCGAGATAGTCCGCATCGTCGCTGGCGTCGACGTGCTGGTTCGAGTCCGCGACGATCGTCACCTCCAGCGTCGTCGCCTCGCTGCTGCCGGCCGGCACCGCCTCGAAGGTAACGCCCAGAATGACCACCGCATGGAACAGCGCCGCCAGGAAGAGCATCGGCGGCAGCCGGTCCGGCGTCGCCGGCACGGCGGGAAGCATGTCCTTCGTCAAACTCGGCCTGGTTTCTGCCACGTGGCTCCTGCCCCGGTTGCTTCTGCCCGCTCTGTCAGGCCGGTCCGGGCGAATGGTCTGCGCGTCCGGTCTGGGCGATTCGCCCCTCCGACCAGCCGCCATTCTAACCGTTCCCGCCGGCCCGGTAATGAGACGGCGGTCACCCCGTGGCGGGCCTTCAGGCCAGGCGCGCCTCGATGGCGTCGAACAGCAGCCCGGCGATGTTGATGCCGAATTCCCGGTCGAGTTCGCGGATGCCCGTGGGGCTGGTGACGTTGATCTCGGTGAGGTAGTCCCCGATCACGTCCAGGCCCGCGAACAGGACGCCTTCGCGCTTCAGCACCGCGCCCACCGTCGTCGCGATCTCCCGGTCGCGCTCGCTCAGCTCGCGGCCCACGCCCTTCGCGCCCATGACCAGATTGCCGCGGCCGTCGGCCTCGGTGGGGATGCGGGCGAGGGCATAGGGCACCGGTGCGCCGTCCACGATGATCACGCGTTTGTCGCCTTCGGTGATCTCCGGGATGAACTGCTGGGCCATGGCGTAGCGGTGGCCGTGGCCGGTCAGCGTCTCCAGGATGACGTTGGTGTTCGACTCGCCCTTGCGCACCGAGAAGATGGAGCGCCCGCCCATGCCGTCCAGCGGTTTGACGACCATGCGCCCCACCTCGTCGAGAAATGTGCGCATCGTGTCCATGGAGCGCGTGATGACGGTGCGCGGCACGAAGTCCGGGAACCAGGCCGTGTAGGCCTTCTCGTTCATGTCCCGCAGCGCGTCCGGACTGTTCACCACCAGGCAGCCGGCCTCCCGGGCGCGGCCGAGGATGTAGGTGCTGTAGACGTATTCCATGTCGAACGGCGGATCCTTGCGCATGAGGATGACGTCCAGCTCGGCCAGCGGGCGGCGGCTCGCCTCGCCCAGCGCGTACCAGCGCTCCGGGTCGTCGGCGACTTCCAGCGGCCGCATCTCGCCCCAGGCGGTGCCGCAGTCCAGCCACAGCCCGCCCTGTTCCATGTAGCTGATCTCGCAGCCGCGCGCCTGGGCCTCGAGCAGCATGGCGAGGCTGGAGTCCTTCTTCGGGGTAATGCCCGCGATGGGATCCATCACGATGCCCAGCCTTGTCTTTCCGGCGCTCATATTCGCTCCTGCAGGTCTCGCGGGCGAACTATACCGCCTGCACGGCCCGGCGACGATGCCCGGCCATGCCGTGATCGGACTGCGTGTGTCCCCGATTGCGGGTATCACCGGCTGCCATTAACATCGAACGAAATCCTCCGACAGGCTCGTACTCCATGATTTCCAAGCTCCGAATCACCGCACTACTCGTTGCCGTCCTCGCCCTGATGCTCTCGGCCGGCCCCGCCGCCGCGCGCAGCCTGGACGAGATCAGGGAGGCCGGCGTGCTGCGGGTCGGCACCTCGCTGTTCACGCCGTGGGCCATCCGCGCCGGCGAGGGGCAGCTGATCGGCTTCGAGGCCGACATCGCCCGCAAGCTGGCGGCCGACATGGGGGTGGAACCGGAGCTGAAGGCCTACCCGTGGAAGGAGTTGATCGACGCGCTGGAGGCCGGCGAGATCGACCTGATCGCGGCAGGCATGTCCGTGACGCCCGCGCGGGCGCTGCGGGTGTGGTTCAGCGACGCGTATCACGAGAGCGGCATCACGCTGGCGACCAACACGGCGAAGACGGCGGACGTGGCGAGACTGGAAGACCTGAACCACCCCCGCTACCGCATCGGCGTGGTGAAGGGTACCGTGGCCGAAGACCTGGCCCGGCGGGTGTTCGGGGAGGCGAAGATCAAGGCCTACGATCAGGACGACAAGGCGTCGGAGGCACTCCTGGCCGGCCGCATCGACGGCTACCTGGAGAGCTATCCCGGGCCCCAGTTCCTGGCGCTGGAGAACCCGGAGCGCATCGACACGCCGCTGGCCAAGCCGCTGCTGAGCACCCGGTCGGCCTTTGCGGTGGCGCGGGGCAATTCGGACCTGGTGTATTTCCTGAACGCCTGGATCACGGCGCGGCAGGCCGACACCTGGCTGCCGTCCACCGAGTCCTACTGGTTCCGCAGCCTGCGCTGGAGAGAGCGGCTTGAGGACTGATCCCCGCTTCCGGCCGTTCGCGGCGGCGCTTGCCCTGCCGGCGGCGCTTGCCCTGCTGGCGGCGCCTGGATTCGCCCAGGCGCCTGCGGGCGCGGAACCCGACGCCGGGCCCGGCCCCGGTGCGGCGCCCTTCGAGCCTGCGCCCCGTGCCGACGAGGACGTGATCGAGGAGATCATCGTCTACGGACGGCAGGACGAATGGCGGCTGCCCGACATGGGCGACGCACTCCGCCGCGAGCGCGAGGAACTCGAGAAGGCGCAGGTCGGCGAGGTCGATTTCGAGTTCCTGCCTCTCTACGATCCGGAAGAAGCCACCCGGGAGCCGGATCTGTTCCGCATGGACGATCCGCTGCAGCGCGTGGGCAAGGTGGAGCTGTTCCGGTTCCGATTCGGAGGAGACCGGTCCGAGCGCTGAGAGGCGCGCCGGGCCCGTGCCGGGGCCCCGTCAGGAGACGATTCGAGACACCGGAGCGGGTGCTGTGCCGTTCCGTGCGCTGCCGCGTGGCGGCAGTCAAAACAATATGTTAAAAGTGCCCGGGTTGCGTCAGGGACAGAATGTGCGCTGTTCCACACTTGGTGGGTGGCCGGCGTGTTAGAACGCGATGCGGGGTGCAGGGAGATTTCTCAGGTGGCGAATCCAGAAACGGGCGAGCGGTCGGCCGACCTCAAGGGCCTGAAGATACTGGTCATCGACGACAGCAAGACCATCCGACGGACGGCGGAGACGCTGCTCAGCAAGGAGGGTTGCGATGTATTCACCGCGGTGGACGGCTTCGATGCGTTGTCGAAGATCGCGGATCACCAGCCGGACATCATCTTCGTCGATATCATGATGCCGCGGCTGGACGGGTACCAGACCTGTTCGCTGATCAAGCACAACAAGGCATTCCGGGACACGCCGGTGATCATGCTCTCCAGCAAGGACGGGCTGTTCGACCGTGCCAGGGGGCGTATCGTGGGCTCGGAGCGCTATCTGACAAAGCCGTTCACGAAGGACGAATTGCTGGGGGCTATCGCGAGCCAGATGCAGGGCTGATGCGCCGCCCGCGACAGGAGAACCGAGATGCCGACGGTACTGATCGTTGATGATTCGCCGACGGAACTGCATGTGTTCCAGAAGATGCTGGAGAAGAATGGCTTCGGGACGCTGCTGGCGACCGACGGCGAAGAGGGACTGGAGAAGGCGCGCGCCGAGCGCCCCGACGTGGTGCTGATGGACGTCGTGATGCCCGGAATGAACGGGTTCCAGGCCACCCGCCGCATGACCCGCAGCGCGGAGACCGCCGATATCCCGGTCATCATGGTCACCACCAAGGATCAGGAGACCGACAAGATCTGGGGCATCCGGCAGGGCGCGGCCGACTATCTGGTGAAGCCGGTCTCGGAAAAGGAACTGGTCGCGAAGATCAACGCGGTGCTGGCCGGCTGACATGGCGGAAGCGCAGACACTGGAAGCGCTCCGCGACCAGCCGTTCGAGCTGCTGAAGGAGCTCGAACGGCGCAGCCGCGCGGCCCTGGCCGGGCAGTCGGCGACGACGGGCAGCGCGGAGGAATGGGTGGGCGTCGGCTTCCGCATCGGCAGCGAGAATTTCGTCGCCGCCCGCGACGAGGTGCGCGAGGTGCTGATGGTGCCCGACGCGGTGACCCGCGTGCCGGGGGCGAAGCGCTGGGTGATGGGCCTCGCGAACGTGCGCGGACACCTGCTGCCGCTCATCGACCTGAAGATGTTTCTGGGCGGCGGGCGCACGGGCACGGGGCGCACGGCGCGGCTGATCAGCGTGAATCACCGCGAGATGCCGGCCGGCCTGCTCGTGGACGAGGTGGTGGGGTTCCGCCGCTTCACGACGAACGAGTTCTCGCAGGACTGGTCGCCGACCATCCTGCGCTGCGAACAGTACCTGACCGGGTCGTTCAGACGGGGGCCGGAGTCATGGCCCGTATTCGGCCTCCACCTGCTGGTGGAGAGCCCACAGTTCCTGCAGGCCGCCGCGGACTGACAGGTCGCTGGCCGACCAATGGCAGGCCGCTGGTCGGCAATTTGCAAGACGGATTGAGCTGGTATGGCACAGACAACAACTGGATCACGGACGTTCGTATTTCTGGCCGTGGCGCTGCCGGTGACCCTGGTGGCTGCGGGCGCGGTCGCCTGGCTCGGCCTGGGCCCCGAGGCGTTCGGTTCCGGCTGGCAGCCTCTTGCGCTGTTCGCGCTGCTCGCCCTCGCCGTGATTCTGGGGATCGCGCTGCTGGTCTCCTCCATCCGCGCCTCCCGGCTGGCCAGTTCCGCCATCCTGCAGGCCGACCAGAACGAGCGTAACCAGCAGGCCATCCTGCGGCTGCTGGACGAACTTGGCAGCCTCGCCGACGGCGACCTCACCGTCGAGGCGACCGTGACCGAGGACATTACGGGCGCGATCGCGGACTCCATCAACTACGCCATCGAGGCGCTGCGCGATCTGGTGACCACCATCAACGAGACGGCCATCATGGTGGATTCCGCGGCCAAGCAGACCGAGAGCACGGCGACCCACATGAACCGGGCCGCGCAGAAGCAGTCCCAGGAGATCAGTGCCGCCTCGGAGTCCATCGCGGCGATGGCGGCCTCCATCGAGGAGGTCTCCGGCAATGCCGAGCGGTCGGCCGACGTGGCCAGGCACTCGGTGGACGTCGCCCACAAGGGCGGCGAGGCCGTGCGCCGCACCATCGACGGCATGAACACCATCCGCGAGACCATCCAGGAGACCTCCAAACGCATCAAGCGCCTCGGCGAGAGCTCCCAGGAGATCGGCAATATCGTGGAGCTGATCAACGACATCGCCGAGCAGACCAACATCCTGGCGCTGAATGCCTCCATCCAGGCGTCGATGGCCGGCGAGGCCGGCCGCGGCTTCGCCGTGGTGGCGGACGAGGTGCAGCGCCTCGCCGAGCGTTCCACCAACGCCACCAAGCAGATCGAGGTGCTCGTGCGCACCATCCAGAGCGATACCAACGAGGCCGTCGTCTCCATGGAGCGCAGCACCACCGACGTGGTGGGCGGGGCGTTGCTGGCCGAGAATGCCGGCGCTGCGCTGGACGAGATCGAGCAGGTCTCCAATCAGATCGCATCGCTGGTGCAGAACATCTCGAGTTCCGCCCGTGAACAGGCCACGGCGGCCACCGACGTCACCCGGCGCACCAAGGTGCTGCGCGACATCAGCGCCCAGTCGGGGCGCGCGACCAGCGCCACGACGTCGTCGATCGCGAAGCTCTCCGATCTGGCCAGCCAGCTGCGCCAGACCGTGGACGGGTTCCGCCTGCCGGCGGGCGACCTGCCGGACGAGGCGCCGGCCGGCGAGGCGGGCGACATACTCGTTTCCGGCACCTATCCCCGGCTCGAAGACGAGGCCGCCAGCGCAGACGAGTCCGACGACGAACGGCCGCGGCCGGCCGAGCGGGCGGCGGGGCAGGGATGAGTATCGAGTGTCGGCGTGATCTCAGGGAGCGGAATCGGCGGTGAGTGAGGCGGCAGCACAGACGGCGCAGGCGCTGAACGTCGTCAGCGACGAGCTGACCGAGACCCTGAAGCAGGCCCGGGTGGCGCTCGAGGAGGCCGTCGAGGGACGCGGCAGCCGGGAATCGTTGTTGCGGGCGGGTCGGCGCCTGCACGAGGCGGCCGGTGTTCTGAAGATGGTGGAGGTGTACGGCGGCGCGCTGCTGGCCGAGGAGATGGAGGCCGTCTGCCGCTATCTGGCAGACCTGCGTCCCGGCGCCAAGGGTCAGCAGGACGGGCTGGACGCCATCACGCGGGCCATGGTGCAGCTGCCGAGCTATCTGGATCGCCTGCTCGGCGGCGGGCGCGACATCGCGCTGGTGCTGCTGCCGCTGCTGAACGATCTGCGCGCGGTCCGCGGCAAGCCTCTCATGTCGGAGAGCACGCTGCTGCTGCTGAACCTGACCCCCGGCCAGCGGGTCGGCGTGGCGGACCGGGCGGCGCCACCGAAAGAAGACATCGTGGAGCTGGCTCGCAAGGCGCGGCCGGCTTTCCAGCTGGCACTGCTGGGCTGGATCCAGGGCCAGCATCCGGGACAGCATCTGAAGAAGCTGCGCCAGATCGCGCTGGCGCTGGAGCAGGCGGCCGACCGTGACGAGATCTATCAGCTCTGGTGGGTGGTGGTCGGCGTGCTCGAGGCCCTGGCGGACGGCGGCCTGGAAACCAGCGTCTCCCTGAAGCGCCTGCTGGGCCAGGCGGACCGGCAGCTGAAGCGGCTCATCGACGAGGGCTCCGACGCCTTCGAGCAGAACCCCCCGACCGATCTGCTGAACAACCTGCTGTACTACATCGCCCGTTCCGCCACCGCCGGCGAACGGGTCAGCGCCATCCGCCGTGCCTTCAACCTCTCCGAGCTGCTGCCCGGCGACGAGCAGGTGGTGCACGCGCGGGAGAGCCTGGCCGCGCCGAGCATCCGGCTGATGGAGACGGTCGGCGAGGCCATCAAGGAAGACCTCGGCAAGGTCAAGGACGTGCTGGACATCTACGTGCGCACCGGCATGGACGACGTCGCCGATCTGTCCCCGCAGGTGGACATGCTGAAGAAGATCAGCGACACGCTGGGCGTCCTCGGCCTGGGCGACCTGCGGGGCGACATACAGGCCGAGATCGAGCGCCTGCGCAACATCGTGGCGGAGTCCGTGGCGGCCGACGAGGCGATGCTGCTGAAGATTGCCTCCACGCTGCTGCGGGTGGAGGACAGCCTGGATGCGAAGCTGAAACGGCTCATCCGCCCTGCCGGCGCGGAGGTGGACGAGCCCGGCGCCGCCGAAGACACCGCGGAGGTGGAATACCGCCAGGTCACCGAGGCCGTACTGCGCGAGTGCATCGTGAACATGGCGCGGGTCAAGGAGGCCATCACCCAGGTCACCAGCGACGGCGGCGACCCCATGGCCATCGACAACGTGCCGAAGCTCATCCGCGGCGTGAAGGCCGGTCTGGTCATGCTGGACAAGGGCCGGGCCGCCGAAGTGGTGGAGCGGCTGGGCCGCTTCGTCACCCGGGCGCTGCAGGCCGGCCGCCAGGCGCTGGACCCGGAGCACCTGGACCGTCTGGCCGATGCGGTGGTGAGCATCGAGTACTACATGGAGACCGTGCAGGCCGGCCGCCGGGATCCCTGGTACATGCTGGACAACGCCGAGGCCTGCCTGGACGCGCTGTCCGGCATCCTCGACGAGATGGAAGGCCGCGCGGCCAGGATCGAGGAGACCCTCGTGGCCAGCCAGCGGCTGCGCGCCATCCCGGAACCGGAGCAGCCGGGCGGCGGCGGAGACGCCACCGAGATCATCCAGATCCCGGTGGTGGCGCAGGACGCGGAGCATCTCGATCCGGAGCTGCTGGAGCTGTTCATCGAGGAGTCCAAGGAGGAGATCGCCTCCATCCGCAAACAGCTGCCACGCTGGGCGGAGAACGCCGACGACATGGAGGCGCTGATCACCGTGCGCCGCTCCTTCCACACGCTGAAGGGCAGCGGCCGGATGGTGGGTGCCGAGCGCATCGGCGATTTCTGCTGGCACATCGAGGACCTGCTGAACCGGCTCATCAACCGCACGCTGACCCGCACGCCGCCGATGGTGGAGTTCATCCAGCGCGCGGCGGCCGCCCTGCCGGAACTGGTGGAGCAGCTGGAGACGGGCATCGAGCCGGCCGTGGATACCCGACAGATCGTGGTCCAGGCGAGCGCTTTCGCCGAGGGCGATCCGAACGCGCCGAACCTGGCGGCGTCGGCCGTCGAGCCGGAGGAGGAGCCTGCCCCGGTGGAGATGGACCCGGTGCTGCTCGATATCTTCTCGAAGGAGACCGCGGCCCACCTGGGCGCCATCAAGAGCTACATCGAGGCCTGCCGGGAGGAGGAGCCGCCGTATCCGATCCCGGACAACCTGCACCGCGCCTGCCATACGCTGCACGGCAGCGTGAACATGGCCGACGTGGACCGGGGCGTGACCGTCACGGCCAGTCTGAACCAGTACGTGCGCCGGCTCTACGACGCGGGCCAGGGCATGGATACCGACGGGCTCGCGGCGGTGGAAGCCGCCGTGAAGGCCATCGAGAGCATTGTCGCAGGCATCAATCAGCCCGGGGCCGGGGACGAGGATTATCAGCCTCTCGTCGAGCGGCTGCGGGAGCTGACCGCTCAGGTGGAGAGCCGCCAGGCGGAGACGGAAGAGACCGGCGAGCGCACCGGCATCACGCCGGCGCTGGGCGCGGAGTACGAGGCCGGTGCCGCGCTCGAGGAGCGGGAGGCGCCTGCCGCCGGGAGCGCGTCTGCCGAATTGGCGGCGGAAGCGGCGGAGCCGGAGCCGACGGAGGAAGCCGCCGGGGTCCGGCCGGCCGAGCCGTCGGCCGGCGAGCCCGCCGCGCAGCCGCCTGCCGAGCCGCCCGCCGAGGAAGCCGACTACGACGCGGAGATCGCCGCCATCTTCACCGAAGAGGCGGGCGAGATCCTGGAGGCCAGCGACGAGGCGCTGGCGGCCTGGACCGGCGGCGGCCGTCCGGCGGAGAGCCTCACCGAGCTGAAACGCCACCTGCACACGCTCAAGGGCGGAGCGCGCATGGCCGGCATCACCGCCATGGGCAATCTCAGCCACGGCCTGGAGACGCTGCTGATCGCCATCGACGACGATCGCGTGCAGCCGTCCCAGGCGGTGGACGACCTGCTGCAGCAAAGCCTCGACGAGCTGCACCGCATGCGCGACATGGTGACGGGCGGACAGCGGGCCGCCCCTGCCAACTCGCTGGAGGCGCGCATCGAGGCGCTGGCGGCCGGCGAGGCAGCCCCTGCCGAGCCCGCGGCAGCACCGCCGGAGGCCGAGACGACGGCAGCGGCCGAGACAGCGGCAGAGCCCGAGATGGAGGCACCGGAGGAGACTGCGGAGGCGACGCCGGAGGCAGAGGCGCCCGCCGCGGAAGCGCCCGGGTTGGAAGCGTCCGAGTCGGAAGCGTCCGAGTTGGAAGTGCCCGAGCCGGAAGTGCCGGAGGAAGAAGTGCCTGCGGCAGAGGAGCCGTCGGAAACCGGCGAGTATCCCGTTGCCGACCTGCGCGGGCCAGCGGATGCGCCCGGGCAGGAAGAGGGCCTGGCCGGGGCCGAGCCGCCGGAGCCGCCGATCGGCGAGCCCGTGTTCGGCGTGACGGCCCGCGGCGAGGGCGAGGAAGGGCTGCCGCCCGAAGCCGCGGAAGGCGGGCCGCCGGCCGAGACGGACATCAGCGAGTGGTTCGCCGAGCATGGCGAGGAGATAGCCGCGGAGGTGTTCGGCGAGGAGGCCGCGTCGGAGCGTGGCTTCGAAGCGGAATCGGAGATCCCGGCCGAACCCGAAGCGCAGGCCGAAGCCGAGCCGGAAGCCGAGCCGGAAGCTGAGCCGGAAGTCGAAGCGGAGCCGCAAGCGGAAGCGGAGACGGAATCCGAAGCGCAGCGAGAAGTCGAGGCGGAGCCCGAGGCACCGGCGGAAGAGCCGTACGCCGGCGCGGAGCAGCCGGTGGCGCAGCCGCCCGAGCCGCGGGCACCGTCGCCCGTGGTCCCGGAGCGCGCCGCGCCGCCGACGCCCGCCGCACCGGAGCGCCAGGAGTTCGCCCGCATCGACGCGGAGCTCCTGGAGGAACTGCTGAATGCCGCCGGCGAGATCAGCATCTACCACTCCCGGCTGAGCCAGCAGGTCACCTCCATCGATTTCAACCTGGCGGAGCTGGAGCAGACGGTGAGCCGGCTGCGCGACCAGCTGCGCAAGCTCGAATTCGAGACCGAGACCCAGATCCTGAACCGTCATCAGGAGGAGCGCAGCGCCCAGGAATTCGACCCGCTGGAGCTCGACCGCTACTCCACCATCCAGCAGCTGTCCCGGGCGCTGGCGGAGTCGGCCAGCGACGTGGCCAGCCTGAAGGACCTGCTGCAGAATCTGGCGACGGAGACCGAGTCGCTGCTGGTGCAGCAGTCGCGGGTGACGGCGGAGCTGCAGGACGGCCTGATGCGCACCCGCATGGTGCCGTTCCAGCGCCACGTGCCGCGGCTCTCGCGCCTGGTGCGCCAGATCGCCGGCGAGACGGGCAAACGGGTGGAGCTGGCCGTGGAAGGCGGCTCCGGCGAACTGGACCGGCAGGTGCTGGAGAAGATGCTGCCGCCGTTCGAGCACATGCTGCGCAACGCCATCGTCCACGGCATCGAGCCCCCGGAGACGCGGCAGGCCGCCGGCAAGCCGCCGGTGGGGCGCATCACCGTGCGGCTGCACCGGGAAGGCTCGGAGATGGTGATCGACGTGGCCGACGACGGCGCCGGCCTGAACGTCGACGCCATCCGCCGCAAGGCCACCGAGCAGGGACTGCTGACGCCGGACTCGGACGCCTCCGACGAGGCCGTCATGGAGCTGATCCTGAAACCGGGCTTCAGCACCGCGGATCAGCTCACCCAGTCCGCCGGACGCGGCGTCGGCATGGACGTGGTGGCCAACGAGGTGAAGAAGCTGGGCGGCGCGCTGCGCATCACGTCCATGCCGGGACAGGGCACGAATTTCACGGTGCGCCTGCCGTTCACGCTGGCCATCACCCAGGCGCTGATCGTGCGCGCCGGCGAGGAGGTCTATGCCCTGCCGCTGCCCACCGTCGAGGGTGTCGCGCGGGTGGCCCGCGCCGAACTGGACGCGATGCTGAACCAGCCGGAGCCCACTTTCGAGTACGGCGAGCAGACCTACCGCTTCCAGCACCTCGGGCTGTTCGTGGGCGGCAAACCCTCCGAACTGCCCGAGGACGACTCGGCCGTGCCGGTTATCCTGATCCGCGCCGGCGAGAAGTCCATCGCACTGCTCACCGACGAGATGCTGGCCAGCCGGGAGATCGTGGTGAAGTCGGTCGGGCCCCAGCTTGCGAGCATCCGCGGCATCTCCGGGGCCACCATCCTCGGCGACGGGCGCATCGTGCTGATCCTGGACATGGGCAGCCTCGCCCGCTCGACGGCGCCGCTGGTGGAGATCCGAGAGGCGCCGCGGCCGAGCGCCGACGAGCGTCCGCTGGTGCTGGTGGTGGACGACTCCATCACCGTGCGCCGGGTCACGGAGCGTTTCCTGCAGCGCCAGGGCATGCGGGTGGCCACCGCGAAGGACGGCATCGATGCCATCAGCGTCATGCAGGAACACCGGCCCGACATCATCCTGCTCGACATCGAGATGCCGCGCATGGACGGCTACGAGTTCGCCACCCATGTGCGCAACGACGAGCGTTTCGCCAACATCCCGATCATCATGATCACCTCCCGGGTGAGCGAGAAGCACCGGGCGCGCGCCATCGAGATCGGCGTCAACGACTATCTCGGCAAGCCCTACCAGGACAGCCAGCTGCTGGAGGCCATCCATGCGCTGCTGGAGGAAAAGGGCGGTAGCGGCCTGTGAGCGCGGTGGTCGAGGAACTCTACTCCCTGCTGGTGCCCCTCGCCGAGGATCGGCTGATCGTGCCCCGGGCCTGCGTGGCCGAGGTGGTGCGCTACTCGCCGCCCGAGGCGAGGGCCGGCGAGGCCGAGCCCTGGGTGCTCGGCGGCTTCAACTGGAACGGGCGGCTGCTGCCGCTGGTGTCGTTCGAGGGCGCGCTGGGCAAGCCGGTGCCGCAGGCCTCCGGCAGAACGCGCATCGTCGTCTTCCACGGTGTCACCGGCAGACTGCGCGCCGGGCATTTCGGCATGCTGACCCAGGGCTTCCCCCAGCTGGTGCGCGTCAACCGGGAGGTGCTGCGGCCGGGCGAGCCGGCCGACGAGTGGCCCGAGGGCGCCCCGGTCTTCTGCCGGGTGAAGATGATCAACGAGTACCCGCTGATCCCGGATCTGGCGCGGCTGGAGGAGATCCTGGCCGAGCAGGAACTGCAGCTCTAGCGGGAGCTCCCGCGTTCCCCCTTACAGATCGCCCCAGAGCGTCTGCAGGGCCGCCACGCCGGCCACGGCCGCGGTCTCCGTTCTCAATATCCTGGGACCCAGCCCGACGGGCCGGAATCCGGCCGCCTCCGCCGCTTCCGTCTCCTGATCGGTGAGCCCGCCCTCCGGGCCCACCAGCAGCGTCACCGGCGTGGCGGGTCGCGCGAGGCCGGTCAGCCTGTCGGCCGCGTCCGGCGTCAGCACGAGGCGCAGCCCCGCGGGCGGTGCCGCCAGCCAGTCCTCCAGGGCAGTGATGGGGGCCACCTGCGGCAGCCGGTTGCGCCCGCTTTGCCGGCAGGCGCTCGCCGCCACCCGCTGCCAGTGCTCGAGCCGCGCGGCGGCGCGCTTGTCATCCAGACGGACGACGCCGCGCTCGCACAGCAGCGGCACGATGGCAGCGGCGCCGAGTTCGGTGGTCTTCTGCACGACGTGATCCATGCGCTCGCCCCGGGATATGCCCTGGGCCACCGTGATGGCCAGCGGCGATTCGCGCTCGACGGCCCGGTGCTCGCCGACGGCCACCGTCACCTCCCGGCGGCCGGCGGTGGCTATCGTCGCGTCGTACTCGCCGCCGCGACCGTCGAACAGCACCAGGTCCGCGCCCACCGGCAGCCTGAGCACGCGGGTCAGGTAGCGGGCGTCGTCTTCCCCGACCGCGACTTCGTCGCCGCTGGCCAGGGGATCCGGATAATGGAGGCGTACCGTGCGCACAGCCGGATCATGCAGTTCCGGCGGCCGGATTGGAAGAACGGCGGGTGCGTTGACAGCCGCCGGGGCGGCGCCCATATTGCCGGCGATGATCGCGACCCCGGAGTCCCGCTTCCTGACCGACCCGGCCACCGGGCTGGTGGCCCCGGCCCGCCAGTGCCCGTCGCCGAACCAGGACGAGCGCCCCGCGGGCTGCGAGCTCGAACTGATCGTGATCCACGGCATCAGCCTGCCGCCGGGCGAGTTCGGCGGGCCCCACATCGAGGACTTCTTCGCCAACCGGCTGCCGGCGGACGCCCATCCCTATTTCGCCGAGATCGCCGGCATGGAGGTCTCGGCCCATACGCTGATCCGGCGAGACGGCAGCCTGGTGCAGTTCGTGCCGTTCCGGCGGCGCGCCTGGCATGCCGGTGCCTCGTCCTGGTGCGGGCGCGAGCGCTGCAACGATTTCTCCGTGGGCATCGAGCTCGAGGGGCTCGACGACCTCGCCTACGACGATCGCCAGTACGAGTCGCTGGCCGATCTGATCCGCTCGCTCCGCCGGGCCTATCCGAGCCTGGCCGGGGGCGACATCCTCGGCCATTCCGACATCGCGCCGGGCCGCAAGACCGATCCCGGCGAGGCCTTCGACTGGCGTCGGCTTGATGCGCTGCTCGGGCGGGACATAAGCTAGGGCTCTCTCCGTAGCCGCCCGGCTGGTTGCCCATGAAGCTCATCGCCCTGTTCATCGCCATCGTCCTGGAGCGGCTGGCGACCCAGCTTTTCCATCTGCGCGAGCTGCGCTGGCTGGACGGGCTGTTCGATTTCGGGCTGCGCCTGGCCCAGCGCTTCGACGCCGTACCGAAGCTGCTCGGCGTGGCCGCCACGATCCTGCTGGTGGCCTCGCCGATCATCCTGCTGCGCATCGGCCTCGGCGACGTGCTGCTGGGACTGCCTTATCTCGCCCTGTCCGTGGTCGTGCTGTTCTTCTCTCTGGGGCCCCAGGACATCGGCGAGGAGGTCGACCGCTGGTGCAGCGCCATCCAGGCCGGCGACGACGAGGAGGCGCGCAGGCTGGCCCACGCGCTGGTCGAGCATCGGGCTGCCGGGGAGGACATCTCCAGCGGTTTCGCCGTGCAGGAGGCCGTGTGCGTGCAGGCGAACAATCGCATGTTCTCCGTGCTGTTCTGGTTCGTCGTGCTCGGCCCGGTGGGTGCCTGGATATTCCGGGTGGCGGATCTGCTGCGCCGCCGGGCCGTGTTCCAGGCGGAACGACTCGAGGCGGCGGGCGCGGAAGAGGGCGCCGACGAGGCGGCCCGGGCCGACCAGGCCGCCGCCGCAGCCGCCCGCGAGGCCACCGAGCAGGTGCATGCCGCTCTCGCCTGGCTGCCGGCGCGGCTGACGGCGCTCGGCTACGCGCTCACGGGCAGCTTCGACACCGCGCGCCAGGCGTGGTCGGGTCTCGGCATAGAACGGGTCACGCTCGGGCTGGGCAACGAACGCCTGCTGGCCCGCGTGGGCCTCGGCGCCATGGCGCTCACGCCGGTGGACGGCGAGAGCGAGCAGGAGCGCCAGACCCGTGGCGCCCGCGCCGCCAAGACACTGGTGTTCCGCACGCTGGTCTTCTGGCTGGTGGCCATCGCCGCCCTGACCCTGGCCGGCGCCGCCATTTGATCCGCCTGGCGCTGCTCCTGCTGGCCGCGTCCGTCGGCGTCGCCGGGAACCCGGCCGCAGAGTCGACCCAGGCGCCGGCCGACCCGCCCTCGCGGGTGGTCGCCCTGGCGCCGCACCTGGCCGAGCTCGTGTTCGCCGCGGGCGCCGGGGAGCGGCTGGCGGGGGTCACCGCCTACACCGACCATCCGCCTGCCGCGGCCGCGCTGCCGCGCATCGGCGATGCGTTCCGCGTCGACATGGAGCGCATCGCGGTGATCGATCCGGATCTCGTCCTGGCCTGGGAGGGCGGCACGCCCAAGGCGCTGACCGGAAGATTGCGGGAGCTCGGCTACAGGGTGACGGTTATCCGAACCGGCAGCGTGGAAGACGTGGCCGCCGCCATCCGGCGCATCGGCGAGCAGCTGGGCACGGCGGAGACGGCGGACCGGGCGGCGGGCGAATTCCTGCGGGAGCTCGAGGCAGCGGTCGCCGGTCACGCGGACGCACGGCCGCTCAGGGTCTTCTATCAGGTGGCGAGCCGGCCCCTGTATACGGTGAACGGCGGCCACTACATCAGCGAGCTCATCCGTCTGTGCGGCGGACGGAACGTCTTCTCGGATCTGGACGAACTCGCGCCGGTGGTCACCGTGGAGTCGGTGCTGTCCCGGGACCCGGAGGTGATCCTGGCGCCGGCGGGAGAGCCCGGCGTGCTGGAGCGCTGGCAGGCCTGGCGGTCCCTCGCCGCGGTGCGGGCCGGCAACCTGCGCACCGTGCCGCCGGATACGCTGGCCCGGCCCTCACCGCGGCTGGTGCAGGGTGCCGCGGACATCTGCGCCGCCATCGAGACATCCCGCCGGCGGCTTTCCGCCGCGCCACCCTGAGCGGACCCGTCAGCCGTGTCTCCGCCAGCCCCGGGTCAGGCCGCGCCCCCGCTGCGGCCGCTCTTCCACAGCACCTCGGTGCCGTCCTCCGCGCGGGCGAGGATGCGGGCGATCACGAACAGCAGGTCCGACAGGCGATTGAGGTAGCGCAGCGCGTCCGGGTTGATGGCTTCCTCCCGGCCGAGCGTGCTCACCCGGCGCTCGGCGCGCCGGCAGACCGTGCGCGCCAGGTGACAGGCGGCGGCGCCCGGCCCGCCGCCGGGCAGGATGAAGTCCTTCAGCGCCGGCAGGCTCTCGTTGTAGCCGTCCAGGGCCTGCTCCAGGCGGGTGACGTAGTCAGGCGTGATCGCCAGGTGGCCCGGGATGCAGAGTTCGCCGCCCAGGTCGAACAGCTCGTGCTGCACGCGTTCCAGGCAGTCGCGGACGTCGTCCGGCACGGCCTCGGTCGCCAGCACCATGCCGATGCAGCTGTTGGCCTCGTCCACCGTGCCGTAGGCCTCCACCCGGGGCGAGTCCTTGGCCGTGCGGCTGCCGTCGCCGAGACCCGTGGTGCCGTCGTCGCCGGTGCGCGTATAGATCTTCGTCAGGCGATTGCCCATGTCGACTCCTTGTCGGTGGCCGGCGCTCAGCGCCAGACGTAACCCAGTTCCAGATAACCGCTGCGCCCTGCCATGTTGAAGCCGGCCGCGGTCTCGTAGTCGCGGTCCAGCAGGTTCTCGATGCGGCCGGTGAGGCGCCATGAGTCGCCCAGCCGGAAGCGCGCGTTCACGTTGGTCAGCAGGTAGCCGCCCATCGTCTCGCCGCCCACGCCGGCCCGCTCGCCGTTCGCCACCAGGGACAGCCCCAGCGTATGCCGGCCGACATCGCGGCTCGCCGTCAGGCTCACGCTCTTCTCGGCGCGGCGCAGCAGCCGCTCGTCGGTGGCGCCGTCACGGGCCTGCTGGCGGACGGCCGAGACGCGCATCTCCCAGTGCTCCCAGCGCCGGTCCCAGGACACCTGCAGGCCGCGGATCTCGGCGGTATCGATGTTGCGCAGCCGGAAGGCGGCCAGGTCGAACTCGATAAGGTCGTCGATGTCCTTGTGATAGAGCTCTACGCTCACCCGGGAATCCGGGGCGGGCGCGTAGCGCAGCACCAGCTGGGCCTCCCGGGCGGTCTCCGGCTCCAGATCCGGATTGCCGCCGAAGCCGAATCGGTCGGTGGCGTCCGGTGCCCGATAGGCGGTGCCGAGGCCGGCCGACACCCGCCAGCGGGGGGTGATGCGATAGCCGTACTCCGCGTTCCAGGTGGACTGGCCGCCGAAATCGCTGTGTTCGGTGTAGCGGGCGGCGAGTTGCACCTCGTGGTCGCCTTGCCGGATCAGGTCCTGCAGGAACAGCGCGCGCACGCTCGTGTCCTCGTCGAACCCCAGCCCGAAGGACAGCGCGCTCGCGTCCTCCTCCACGAGGTAGGCTCCGGCCATCAGCGTATGGCCGCGCCAGTCGGGGAAGGTGTGCTGCAGGTCCATTGTGCTGCGTTCCGACTCCACGAAATCGGGTGCCTGGTTCTGCTCGATCTCGTCGCGCAGGTGGCTCAGGATCACCCGTGTGTCCCCGAATGCGCCGATCGGCGCGGCCACTTCCAGCGCGGAGACGGCGTTCAGGTAATCCTGGTCGACCGGGATGCGGAAGAAGTCGGAGTACTGCGTGGTGCCGGTGGCCTGCCAGTGACGCAGGGTGACGGAGGCGGAGCCGAGAGAGATCCCCGCGTGGGCATTGGCGGAGAAGTTCTCGTAGCCGCGGTCGTTGTCGTCGCCCCGGTAGGTGGGAAAGCCGTCCGTCTCCGACCAGTCCAGATTCAGGCCCAGGTCGACGGCGCCGGCCCGTCGGCCGAACGACGTCTGTATCTGGCGGGTGTCGAAGCTGCCGCTGCGCACGGCGGTCTCGCTGCGCTCGCGGCCGCCGCGGGTGATGATGTTGATGACGCCGCCGATCGCGTCCGTGCCGTACAGCGAGGAGCGCACGCCCTTCACGATTTCGATGCGCTGGATGACCGAGGGCGCCAGATTCTGCAGCGGCGCGGCGCCGATCGTGCCCGGGTTGATGCGCACGCCGTCGATCAGCACCAGCGCGTGATTGCTCTCGGAGCCGCGCACGAACACGGCGGCCGCCTGGCCGGGCCCGCCGGTGCGGGCCACGTCGAGGCCCGCCTCGAATCGCAGCAGGTCCAGCACGTCCGTTGCCAGGGAGCGCTCGATCTGCTCGCGGGTGATTACGGTGACCGGCACCAGGGACTCGGAAGCGGGGATCGGCGTGCGCGTCGCGGTGACGATCAGGGTGTCGAGGCCGGCAGGCGAATCCGGCGCACCGGCCGACTGCGCCTGCGCCCCAGTCGCCATCGCCGTCAGCATCGCTGCCACGGTCATTGCCATGGCCGCGCCCAGTCGCGTGACCGTCCGAGAAGCTCTGTTCATTGTCGTCCCCCGCGTGCCCGCCGCACGTCTTCGATCGCATTCCGCGGTCCGGAAGGGGAGAGAGTCGGGTCGATGGGTCACATCGGTCCGGCCTGCGCCCTCCGCGCCGCCACCATGACACCAGGCCGGTCTCCGGGCTGACGAGCGGGCCGTCATGGCCCTGGACGCAGCACCTTCCCGTGAGTCGCCTCACAGTGGCTTCGGAGCCGGGAACCGGTCCGACGCTTCGTCCTTCACTCGATCACCGTTGCGGGGGCAGCGCCGGAATCGTCCGCCCGGACCGGGCGGCACCACCGGCTTCCCGTTCGTCTGCAGCGTCGCTGCAGACTCACCTGGTGTTCGCGGTCGATTCTCGGGGCCCGTGCATGGGGTGTCAAGGCGGCGCGGCAACGGCTTTGCCGCAATAGCGTAGAATGCGCCCGTCGCGGAGACGGGCGGGGCGATGGCACATTCGGAAAGACTGGAAACGGCGCTCGCCGCCGCCCGAGCGGCGGCCGACGTGATTCGCCACTACTACGATCACTATGGCGAGAACATCGAGGTGCGCTCGAAGTCCGACCGCTCCCCGGTGACCGACGCCGACGTCGAGGCCGAGCGCACCATCCGCCGCATCATCGCCGAGCGCTGCCCGGACCATGGTTTCTACGGCGAGGAGACCGGCCGTGCCGACCGCGACTCGCCGTTCCTGTGGCTGGTGGATCCCATCGACGGCACCAAGAGTTTCGTCCGCCGCTATCCTTTCTTCTCCACGCAGATCGCGCTGATGGAAGACGGCGAGCTCGTCCTCGGCGTCTCCAGCGCGCCGGCCTTCGGCGAACTGGCCTGGGCGGAGAAAGGCGGGGGCGCCTGGCTGGACGGCGAGCCGATCCGCGTCAGCGGCATCGCGGCGCTCGAGGACGCCGCCGTGTCCGGCGGCAACCTGCGCACCCTGGCGTCGAGCGGGCGCTGGTCCGCCTGGGGCGAGGTGGTCGCGAGGGCGGACCGCATACGGGGTTACGGCGACTTCTACCACTACCACCTGCTCGCCTCCGGACGCATCGATGCCGTGGTCGAGTCCGACGTGAACATCCTCGATATCGCGGCGCTGGCGGTCATCGTGCGCGAGGCGGGCGGCACCTTCACGGACCTGGCCGGGGAGCCGCCGGGGCTCGCCACCACCACCGTACTGGCCGCCAATCCGTCGCTGCACCCCGTTCTGCGCGGGATGCTGGACTGGCCCTCAGGGCCGGCCGGCGGAACCGGCTGACGCGTCCGGGACGAAGAGGCGCCCGCCGCGCCAGTCCACCGCCGCCATGGGCGTGCGGTACAACCGGCTGAGGCTGTCGGCATTCAGGACGGCGTCCGTATCTCCCAGTTCCCAGCCGCCGTCACCGTCCAGCAGCAGGCAGCGGTCGGCGTAACGGCCCGCCAGGTTGACGTCGTGCAGACTGACCACCGCGGCCGCGCCGGCGGCGACCCGCTCGCGGATCACCTCCAGCGTCAGCAGCTGGTGCCGGGGGTCGAGATGGTTGGTGGGCTCGTCCAGCAGGAACAGCTCGGGCCGCTGGCTCAGGGTCTGGGCGATCGCGAGCCGGCGGCGCTCGCCGCCCGACAGGGTGGTGGTGCCCCGGCCGGCCAGGCCCGCGAGGCCGACCCGCTCGAGCTCGCTCAACGCGATCTGCCGGTCCGCCTGGCTCTCCCAGCGCCAGCGGCCGATGTGGGGGTGCCGGCCGATCAGCGCCTCCTCGAGCACGGTGCTGGGGAACAGGTCCTCCTGGTCCTGGGGCAGGAGCGCGAGCCGGCGGGCGAGCTCGGGCCGCCGCCATTCGGCTGCGGGTCGGCCGAAATAGCGGATGTCCCCGGCCTGGCGCGGCCGCAGCCCGGCGAGGGTCTCCAGCGTCATCGTCTTGCCGCTGCCGTTGCAGCCGAGCACCGCGACGAACTCGCCCGGCGCCACGCGGAGATCCAGCGCCTCCACCAATACCCGCCCGGGCACCGACACGTCGAGCGCGCTGGCAATCAGCGGGCAAGGCGGGTCCGATAGGCGGCTCTGGTCCATGGGTGCATGCAGGTCCGGCGGAGGGCGATCATGATAACCCGGCACTCCGTCCGGGATTCCCGCCGCCGCCCCGGGCGAGCAGCCGGGCTCAGCGGACGAGGCCGATCTCCGCCGCCGTGAGGGGGCCGATGGTGGTACGTTCCAGGTTCCCGGGGATGCGTGCCTCGGTGGGAGACATCGCGATCCGCCCGGCCATGATCTCCGCGCGGGGCTGGGGGTACAGCGGCACGCGGTCGGGATCGGCCAGACCCGCTGGCACCAGCGGCAGCGACGTGGCCGGGTCGTACTTGTCGGTGGCGCCGAGGGTGTGCAGCAACTCGTGGGTGATGACCACCCGGTTGGCGCCCCGCATCGAACGGCTGGCGAAGGCGTTGATGACGCCCACCAGTCCTTTCTCGAGTCCGAGCGACGGGTCGAGCACCACCTCGTCGTGCGGCGCGAAATAGCGTACGAAGAGCTTGATGTCCGGGTCGGGCACGCCGTCGTTCCGGGTGGCCCGCCATGACCACCATCGGAGGTGCAGGCTCCAGGCCGCGATCTGCAGCACGTTGGCGTCCTCGGGCGGCGGCGGAGGTCCCTCGTCCAGCGCCGGGCCCAGTGTGATGTCGAGGGCCCTTGCCGGTCGCCTCCCGTAGCGCTCGGCCTCGACCTGGAGGAAGCGCTCGATCGGCTCGAAGTCTCTCTCCTCCAGCTCCTCGATCCAGTCGGCCGCGGCGGCGCTGCCGTCGCCGTTCACCGGATACAGGTTCACGTACAGGGTGTCGTCCCAGTCCGTCGTGGCCGCGCGGCTGATCCACGCGCCCGCCGCGACGAACAGCAGCACGTAGAGCAGGAGCGCGATGCGCAGTTTGCGAAAGACGTTGGATCGGGCCATGGGCAGCAGGACCGGCGGCTTTTCGGCCGCCCATCATGCCCGGAAAAGAAAAACCCCGCAGCAAGAGCGAACGGGGTCAACAGGACTTCTTCTTATTGTTGTCAGGTAGGCTGATTCTTCGGGCCAGACAAGCGTTTCTTCTTCTGATTGTTGTTTTTCTTGCGTGTTGTTCTTGTTCTCGTTCTTGTTGTTGTTGTTACTTGTCTTCTGGCTTGTGAATCCTGGTTGGTAGGGTTCTCGTTTGACCTCCCGAATCAGTTACCTTTTCGCTTGGGCAGGGCTTACCAAAGCAAGGGCTGTGCCAGCCGTCGATTTTTCTTTGCCTTTCAGCCAATTGTTTCCCGTTGTTGATAAACAACAGCCACGGGTCGGACGGTTTCGTAAAGAAAGTCGACGTGCCTGCGGGCGGCTGCCGGGCCGCCGTTTCCCATGCCGGCCAGCAAAAACGGGCGCTTAGCGCGGCACCGGCGGGTAATGCCAGCTCTCGCCGCTCGATTCCATTATGTCAAAGCTGTCGCTGATCGGCGACAATAGCTCAGAATCATCCGATTCTGTCAAATTATCCGACACCTCCGCCGGCGATTGCGGGTCTCGGCTGACGGTCAGGCCGGCCGGCGTAAAGAAACGGCCGCCGGCGATGACTGCGCGCACCTCGGCGGCGTCGGCGACCTGGCGCAACGGGTCGCCCGCGACCAGCAGCATGTCGGCCCGGCGGCCCGCCTCGAGCCGGCCCCGGCTGTCCTCCAGGCCCACCAGGCCGGCCGCCTCGGCGGTGTGGCGGCGCAGGGCCTCGTAGGCGCTGGCACCCTGGTTCTGCAGTCGCCGGAGCTGTTCCTGGACGCTGCAGGGGCCGGGGTTGTCCGGACGGTCGGCGATCCGCCTCGCGCCGCTGGCGGCCAGCAGCCGGCGCACGTCCTCGTAGCGGCGGCCGGCGGGGGAGGTGGGCAGCTCGCTGCCAGCGCCGAGCAGCGAGGCGCCCGCCTCGAGGTCCGGATACAGGCGATCGGTGATTACCGTCGCCCCGGCTGACCGCGCTTCGCGGATGCGCTCCAGCCGCCGGGCTCGGTCCCGGATCCCGCGCACGTCTGCCAGCCCGCCGTCGGGCGTCCGGCCGGAGACGAGCGCCGGCCCCGGCACGGTGCCGGCATTCCAGCCGTCCGGGGGCGTCGGGCGATTGGCGTCCGGGGACGGCAGCTCCACCACGGTCGTCACGCCGCAGGCGAGCAGCAGCGGGCCGTCGTCGGCGCGGACGCCGTCGCCGAGCCCCAGTTGCAGCAGGCCGGGCATCAGGACGGCATCCGGGAATTCGAGCACCTCCACGCCGTCCCGCTGACGCCGTTCGCCCACCTCGACGATCCGGTCGTCCTCGACGACCACGTCGATGCCGGCCCGGTAGGCCGGGCCGCTGCCGTCGAACACCCGGCCGGCGCGTACGACGTAGCGCCCGTGATGCAGGAGCGGCGTGTCGCCGTCGAGATCCGAGTGGATACCGGGCGGCCCGGCCGGCGATATCCAGGCCGTCCAGGGCACCTCTCTTGCGCGCAGCTCGCCGAAGACCCGCGTGCGGATGCGGCCGTCCGCGGTGTATGCCAGCCGGTTCCTGCCGAGCCACTCCACGGGACGGCGGAAGAAGTCCTCTTCCCGTGCCAGCGGCTTGGCCACGGCGGGGTCGGACAGGATCACGGCGGTGAGCTGCGCGCCGTCCGGGGCATCCTCCACCAGCACGATGACGCTGTCGTCGGGCCGGATCGACGGCGCGGACAATCGGTGCGCTGCCGAGTGAACGAGACGGGGCGCGGCCGCGCCGTCACGCAGCCACAGTTCCCAGCGAGCGGCGGTGCGGGTGATCCAGGCCGTCAGCCGGCCGCTCGCGGAGATGGCCGGATCCAGCTCGTCGGTGCCCGGTGTCCGGGTCAGTGCGCTGACCGTGCCGTCGGTGACGTCGATCGCGTACAGGTCTGCGGAACCGGCGCGGTCGGAGCTGAAGACCACGCGCCGGCCGCCCGGATACCAGCGGGGTGACGCGTCGCGGCCTTCGCCGTCGGTCAGCATCCGGGTCGTGCCGTCGGGCTCCACGAGCCACAGTTTTCGCGCGCTGCCGTCGTCGCCTTCCGCGACGATGGTGCCGTCGTCGCGCATGTCCGGCCGGCGCAGGTCCAGCGCGGGGCCGGTCAGGGGCTCGGCCATGCCGCCGCGGCGGTCCAGCCGCCAGAGCCGACCGTAGAGATCGAATACCAGGGTCCGGCCGTCGGCGGACGCGGTTACCGCGATGTTGGTGCCTTCGCTGACGCCGAGTTCCACCGCTGCTGCCGGCACGGCGGCCGCCACGCCGGCAAGCACCGCGAGCAGGATCTGTCTAAGCCGATCGCTCAGCACGGACGTCGCTGAGTTCCCCGTCGTCGACTTCGAAGGCGATCTCGATCGGCTGGCAGCAGACCTGACAGTCCTCCACGTAACGCTGGCCGCCGGCGGACAGGTCGAGTTCCACGCCGATGGTCTCCCAGCACCAGGGGCAGGTGATATCCCGATTCTCGAGCCAGGCGGTCACGGCTGCAGCCTCGTGGATTGCCAGTCGCCCGTCTGGAAGCTGTGCTCGGAATCCCGGGTCAGCCGGCGCTCCCACAGCGCCCGGTCGTGGACGCGCGAGTCGCCCTCGGTCCACAGCTCCACCCGCGACGCCCACAGCCGGAAGCCGCCCCAGTGCGCCGGCCGCGCGATATCGGGTTGGTCGCCCGGCGGCACGGATACGCCGAGTTCCGCAGCCCGTCCGTGCAGCTGTTCCAGCAGCGCCTCGCGGGAGACCACGGGCTCGCTCTGATCGCTCGCCCAGGCGCCGAGCTGACTGCCCCGGGGGCGGCCGGCGAAATAGGCGTCGCTCTCTTCCGCCGGCGATCGTATCGCCACGCCCTCGATGCGCACCTGCCGTCCCAGTCCGTCCCAGTGAAACAGCGCGCCCACTCTGGAGTTCGCGGCGATCTCCCGGGCCTTGCGGGACTGGTAATTGGTGTAGAACACGAGATAGCCGGGGACCGCGACGAATTCCTTGCAGAGTACGACGCGGGCAGTGGGCTGGGTCTCGCGTCCGACGGTGGTGATCACGAGTGCGTTCGGATTCGGCTGCAGCGCCCGTTCGGTGGCCTCGGCCAGCCAGGCGGCGGCCACCGGCATGGGGTCGTCGGGCAGCGGTGTGGGCAGCAGGCCCTCCGCCGTGAGGAATGTGGTGGCTGTTGCGGTCATGGCGGGGCGCTATTCTGCGTCATCGCCCGCGGCGGGGCCAGGGGGCGGAGTGCGGCCGAGGCAGACGCCGCCCGCCCGCCGCGGATCGGCGGCAATTTCGAAGCCGCGGCGCTCGTCGTGCAGCACCGCGCCGACGCCGCCGAAGTACATGCTGAGCCCGTCGAAGGTGCGCACGGGCAGACGCCCTGCGGGCATCGGCAGGCCGGGCTCGCAGGCCACACGGTCGCCGTCCTCGCGGATCTCCACGTGCAGCCGCGGATGAGCGACCGCGGCATCCAGGCCCATGCCGAGGCGGAAGAAGTTGACGAGTACCTGGCACAGCGCGGTCGTGATGCGGCCCGCGCCGGGCGTGCCGATCGCGAGCACACGGCCGTCGCTGCGGGCGGTGGTGGGCGCCATGTTGGAAGGCAGTCGGGTGCCCGGCGGCCCGCAGACGAGGCCGCGCCGGTTGAGCTCCATTTCGCCGAGGCAGTTGTTCAGCCACAATCCCGTGCCGGGAGGCATCTCCCCGGAACCGTAGCCGGACGAGACGGTGATGGCACAGGCGAGCCCCTGCGCGTCCACCGCCGAGGTGTGCACGGTGGAGCCCGACTCCCGCAACGCGGGCAACCGGCCCAGAGCCCCCCGCCGTGCGGCGGCCAGCAGCGCCTCGCCCTCGGCCGCCGGGTCCTCGGCCAGGTCCAGGCGCTCGCGGCGCCAGGCGAGCGCGCCGTGCATCGCCTCGATCAGGCGGGCAACGGTGTCTTCCGTCCAGCCCTCCAGGGTCTCGTGATCGAGCTGCTCCAGCATGGCGCCGAGCACGGCGCCGCCGATGGCGGGCGGCGGATTGGTGGCGATATCCCAGCCGCCGGTGCGGATGGTGAGCGCCGGGCGCAGGATGGGACGGTAGGCGGCCATGTCGGCGAGCGTCAGCGCACCCTCGCCCGAGCGCACGTGCTGGACGATGGCGTGTGCGAGCTCGCCCTCGTAGAACGCGCGCACGCCCTCACGGGCGATCAGCTCGAGACTCTCGGCGAGATGGGGCACGCGCACGGTCTCGCCGGGCGCGAGCAGCCGGCCGTCGCCGTCGTGGATGGCGGCACGCGAGTCCGGCGAACGGCTGAAAACGACGTCGCCGGAGAACTCCAGGTAATGGTGGCAGGCCGAGGCGAGCGGGAAGCCTTCCCGCGCGGCGCGGATGCTCGGCTCCACCAGCGCGGCCCAGGGCAGCCTGCCGTAGCGGCGGGAAGCCTCGGCCAGCGCGGCGGGCGTGCCCGGCACGGCCACCGAGCCCGGGCCGATGACGGTCTCGAGGCCGCCGCCGTAGTCCATGGCCACCCGGATGCCGCCGCGGCCCAGCGCGGCGGAGTCCAGGCCGCGGCCGGGCATCTCGACATAGCCGTCGATGGTGACCGGATCGCCGTCCGGCGGCCAGACCACCGCGTAGCCGCCCCCGGCCAGCGCGCACACGCCGGGCTGGGTGTTGGTGGACGCCATCGACGCGGCCACCGCTGCATCTACGGCGTTGCCGCCGTCCTCGATGACCGCCAGGGCCGCCTCGGCGGCGAGGGGCGAGGTGGTGGCGACCGCGACTTCCGACATGCGGCGGCCGGTCAGAAGTGGATGACCGTGCGGATGCTCTTGCCCTCGTGCATCAGGTCGAAGGCCTGGTTGATGTCCTCCAGCGGCATCGTGTGGGTGATGAACTCGTCCACCCGGATCTCGCCGTGCAGATACTGCTCCACCATGCCGGGCAGCTGGCTGCGCCCCTTGGTACCGCCGAAGGCCGTGCCGCGCCAGACGCGGCCCGTCACGAGCTGGAACGGGCGGGTGGATATCTCCTCGCCGGCGCCGGCCACGCCGACGATCACCGACTCGCCCCAGCCCTTGTGGCAGCACTCCAGCGCCGCGCGCATGAGCTGCACGTTGCCGACGCACTCGAAGGAGTAGTCCACCCCGCCGTCGGTCAGCTCCACGATCACCTCCTGAATGGGCGCGTCGTAGTCCTTCGGGTTCATGGTGTCGGTGGCGCCGAGCTGGCGCGCGAGTTCGAATTTGTCCGGGTTCACGTCGATGGCGACAATGCGGCCCGCCCGCGCCATGACCGCTCCCTGGATCACCGACAGGCCGACGCCGCCGAGCCCGAACACCGCCACCGTGGCGCCCGGCTCCACCTTCGCCGTATTCAGAACGGCGCCGATGCCCGTGGTGATGCCGCAGCCGAGCAGGCACACCTTCTCCAGAGGCGCCTCGGGACTGATCTTCGCCACGGCGATCTCCGGCAGCACGGTGTATTCGCTGAACGTCGAGGTGCCCATGTAGTGGAAGATCGTTCTGCCGTCCTTCGAGAAGCGCGACGTGCCGTCGGGCATCAGGCCCTGGCCCTGGGTCGTGCGGATGGCCTGGCAGAGGTTGGTCTTGCCCGAGGTGCAGAAGCTGCACTCGCCGCACTCCGGCGTGTACAGGGGAATGACGTGGTCGCCCGGTTTGAGGCTGGTCACGCCGGGACCGATCTCTTCCACGACGGCGCCGCCCTCGTGGCCGAGAATGGCGGGGAACAGCCCCTCCGGGTCGGCGCCGGACAGCGTATAGGCATCCGTATGGCACACCCCGGTGGCGACGTTCCTCAGCAGTACCTCGCCTTCCTTCGGGCCGGCCAGCTCGATGGTCTCGATCTCCAGGGGTTTGCCTGCTTCCCAGGCCACGGCTGCACGGGTCTTCATCGCCACTTCTCCCGGTGTATTTATCGTCTATTTATTGCAGGGAATCGGAAAACGGGGATGGCCGAATAGTCGCACGATAGCGGTGCAGCCGCCACTGACCGGGGGACGCGCGGCGTTCAGGGCCCGTTCATGCCGTGGGGCCGAAACTGTGCCCGAACCCGCCGCAAAGGAGGCGCATCATGGAAAGCAGGATCCTTACCCGTTTCGCAGGGGTCGCGGCGCTTGCCGCGGGCCTCGCGCTCGCGGTCCCGGCCGGCGCCGAGGGCGTCAAGCCGGCCCTCAGCCACGCCGGCACGGCGGCGGATGCCGCATGGCAGGTCGGGCACCCGTATCGCGCCGCGCACGATCGCCCGCCGCTCCGGCGCACGGGCGATCTCGGTTTCTTCTACCGGGACCGGGACGGCTTTTTCTTCGGCTACGACCCCCGGGACGGCCGCCGCTGGTATCGCGATCTGCGGCGCCAGTATTACTACGACCGGTACTACGATCACCGCAAACGCCGCTGGGCGCACGACCGTCGCCATTACCGGGACTGGTACCGGCGCTACTATCGCCATTACGGCGACTATCGGCAGCACGGCGACTATCGCTACTACCGGGACTATCGTGACCGCGGCGACCGCCGCGACTGGGACGGCCGCCGGCGCGACCGTCACCACGACCGCCGCCACGACCGCCGCCACGATAATGACCGCGGCAAGAAGCACGAACGCCGCCGCGGCCACAGCGACGAGCATCGTCGCGGGCGCGGCCATGACGACGATCATCGACGGCGCGGCCGCGGCCGGGACTGATCCGCTGCCGCCGCACCGGTTGCACGGGTAACTGCTGCTGCATCGCTTCGGCCCGCCACGCGCGGGCCTTTTTTTGTTGCCCGGCGCTGCCCGGCTTAGTACAAAGGCGGGGTTCTTGCAGACTGCGGGCAGACAATGGATCTTGACGAATTGCGTGCGCGGCTCTCCGCCGTGGACCGGGAACTCATCGAGCGGGTCGCGGAGAGGCAGCGCATCGTCGACGAGATCGGGCGAAGAAAGATGACCACCGGTCGCGCCACGCGCGACTTCCGGCGCGAGAAGGACGTGATCGACATGGGCCGCCGCCAGGCCGAGGAGCTGGGCGTGGACCCGTCCCTGGCGGAATCGCTGCTGACTCTGCTGATCCGCTCGTCGCTGACCCACCAGGAGCAGGCACGGGTCACCGCGGAGGGCCGCGGCGACGGCCGCCGGGTGCTGGTGATCGGCGGCTCGGGCAAGATGGGCGGCTGGCTCGTCGGCTTCTTCGCCTCCCAGGGCTTCGACGTCGCTATTGCCGACCCGGGCCCCACCGATCTGCCCGTGGACTACTACGCGGACTGGCGCGAGGCCGGCACGGACTACGACATCATCGTGGTGGCGGCGCCGCTCGCGCGCAGCGCGGAGATCCTGGCCGGCCTGGCGGAGCTCGGGCCCCGCGGCCTGATCTTCGACGTCGGCTCGCTGAAGAGCCCGCTGATAGAGCCGCTGAAGACGCTGGCGCGGGCCGGCTGCCGAGTCACTTCCCTGCATCCCATGTTCGGGCCGGATACGCGCCTGCTCTCCGGGCGCCACGTGATCTTCTGCGACGTCGGCGTGCCGGAGGCCACCGCCGAAGCCCGGGAGCTGTTCGCCGCCACCATGGCCGAGCGCATCGACATGGACCTGGAGGATCACGACCGGCTCATCGCCTACGTGCTGGGCCTGTCCCACGCGCTGAATATCGCGTTCTTCACGGCTCTGGCGGAGAGCGGGGAGGCGGCGCCGCGGCTCTCGACCATGTCCAGTACCACTTTCGACGCCCAGCTCGACGTCTCGGCGCGGGTGGCGGAAGAGAACCCCAATCTCTACTTCGAGATCCAGCACCTGAACGAGTTCGGGCTCGAGCCGCTCGACGCGTTGTGCCAGTCGGCAGAACGCATCCGCGAGCTGGTGCGCTCCGGCGACGAGGCGGGATTCGTCCGCCTGATGCGCCGGGGCCGCGAGTACCTCGCCAGCCGCGCGACGCCCGACGGAGGTAACGGTGAGCCGCGCGGAGGATGAACTCCGCCGCCTGCGCGGACAGCTGGCTCTCCTGACCGGGCAGGCGGCCGACAACGAGGCCATACTGCGCCGCTCCAGGGAGCGGGAGCTAGCGTTGCTGAACGCGGAGAACCTGCCGGAGCTGTTCCAGCGCCTCACCCGCGGGCTGCGGGAGAGCTTCGACCTCCCCCACGTCTCGGTGCTGCTGTGCGATCCCGATCACGAGGTGCGCCATCTGCTGATCGCGGCGGGTACCGGCCCGGAGGATCTGGCGGACGTCGCGCTGGTCGATGCCCTCACCGGCATCGCGCCCCATTACACGACGCTGCGCGCGCCCTGGCTCGGACCCTACAGCGCGGCGGACCATCAGCTCATCTTCGGCCGCGGCACGGCGCCGGCCAGCATCGCGCTGATCCCGCTCGAGCGGCAGGGCCGGCTGATGGGCAGCCTGAATTTCGGCAGCGCCGACCCCGGCCGTTTCACCCGCAGCCACGGCACGGAATTCCTCGGCCACCTCGGCGTCATCGCCTCGTTCGCGCTCGAGAACGCGGTCAACCGGGCCCGGCTGCTGCGCAGCGGCATCACCGACGTGCTGACCGGCTGGCACAACCGGCGCTATCTGCAGACCCGGCTGCGGGAGGAGCTGGCGCGCTCGCGCCGGGACGGCTCGCCGCTGACGCTGCTCCTGATCGACATCGATCACTTCAAGCGGGTTAACGACAATCACGGTCACCTGGCCGGCGACCACGTGCTGACGGAAGTGGCGCAGCGCATCGAGTCCCGCATCCGGGCGAGCGACGTCGCGGCCCGCTACGGCGGCGAGGAGTTCGTGCTGCTACTGCCGGACACCGATGCCCCGGCCGGGCGCAGCCTGGCGGAGCGCCTGCGCGCCGCGGTGGCCGAGCGCCCCGTGGCACTCGCCGACGGTTCTGAGCTCGAGCTGACCATCTCGGCGGGGCTCGCCACGGTGACCCCCACGCGGGCGGACGACGATCTCAAGACGCTGGCGGAGAGCCTGCTCGCGCGCGCCGACGTCGCCCTGTACGAGGCCAAGTCCGCCGGCCGCGACCGGGTGGCCGCGGCCGGCTGAGTCCGGCAAGGCGGCCGGGCCGTGACCCGGAGCCCGCTCTCTGTGATAATGAGAACCATTATCAACTGCCATCGGCGACATTGTCTTCGCCGGCCGGTAGCAACATCAGCATCAACCTCAGGACAAAAACGGAGTGACTTCATGAAATTCACGGAACGGCTCAGGGCGAGCGCATGCATCCTCACCGGCGCCGCGCTGGCGGCAGCCTGCGGCGGCGGCGAGCCGGAGTCCGCCGCACCGGCCGATGCGGCGGGCTCCGCACCCGCCCAGGCGGACAGGGTGGTGGTCTACTCGGCGCGGGCCGAACACCTCATCAAGCCCATCTTCGACCGCTACACGGAGGAGACCGGCGTGGAGGTTGCCTATACCACCGACAAGGAACAGCCGCTCATCCAGCGGCTGCTGGCGGAGGGCGAGAATACCGACGCGGACATGCTGCTGACGGTGGATGCGGGCAACCTCTGGTATGCGGCCGAGCAGGGCGTGCTGCGCCCGGTCGAATCGCAGGTCCTCGAGCAGAACATCCCGGAGCATCTGCAGGATCCGCAGAACCGCTGGTTCGCGCTCTCGGTCCGGGCACGCACCGTCGTCTATTCCACGGAGCGGGTGGACCCGCAGTCCCTGGCGGGGTATGCCGACCTCGCCGATGACGAGTGGCAGGGCCGGCTGTGCCTGCGGACGTCGAAGAAGGTCTACAACCAGTCGCTGGTGGCCATGCTCATCGCCCGTCACGGCGAAGAGCGCGCCGAGGAGATCGTGCGCGGCTGGGTGGACAACCTGGCCACCGACGTGTTCTCCAACGACACCAAGCTCATGGAGGCCATCCTGGCCGGCCAGTGCGACGTGGGCGTCGTAAACACCTACTACTTCGGCCGGCTGCAGAAGGAGCGCGGCACGGAGCTGGCAATGGCGCTGCATTGGCCGCCCGGCGACACCGGCGGCGTGCACATCAATGTCTCGGGCGGCGGCGTGACGAAACATGCGCCACGCCCGGAGGCGGCCGTCGCCCTGCTCGAGTGGCTGTCTTCGCCGGCGGCGCAGGAGATGTTCGCGGGCCTGAACCTGGAGTTCCCGGCCAACCCGGCCGTCGCCGCCGATCCGCTGGTCGCCGCCTGGGGCGAGTTCGAGGCGAGCGACATGCCGGTGGCACAGGCGGGCGAGCTGCAGGCGGCCGCGGTCAAGCTGATGGACCGGGCCGGCTACCGTTGAGCGCTGACCGGCGGCCGGCCGCGGGCGGCCGCGGCTGGATCGTCGTTGCCGGCCTCATCGCGGCGATGACGGCGACTCCGCTCGCCGTCGCCGTCGCCTCCCTGTTCTCGCCCGACCAGGCGGTCTGGGCCCATCTGGCCGAGCACGTGCTGCCCCGGGTGCTGGTGAACACGCTCTGGCTGGTGCTCGCCGTCTCCGCGCTCACCGCGGTCATCGGCGCCAGCCTCGCCTGGCTGACCGCCGCCTGCGAGTTTCCGGGCCGGCGCTTCTTCAACTGGGCCCTGCTGCTGCCGCTGGCCGTGCCCGGCTACGTGCTCGCCTTCGCGCTCGCCGGGCTGTTCGAGTACACCGGCACCGTGCAGACCGCGCTGCGCGGCGCCTTCGGCGACGGGGCTGGGCTGCCCGGGCTGGGTGCCCGCGCGGCCAGCATCCTGACGCTGACGCTGGCGCTGTTCCCCTACGTCTACCTGATCGCCCGCCATGCCTTCGCCACCCAGGGGGTGCGGGGGCTGGAGGTGGCCCAGTCGGTGGGCATGACGCCGGCCCGGGGTTTCCGGCGCGTGGCGCTGCCCATGGCCCGGCCCTGGATCGCCGCCGGCGTGGCGCTCGTGGCCATGGAGACCCTGGCGGACTTCGGCACGGTGAGCGTGTTCAACTACGACACTTTCACCACCGCCATCTATCAGGCCTGGTTCTCCCTGTTCTCGCTGGACGCGGCGCTGCAGCTCGCCAGCGTGCTCGTGCTGCTGGTGGCGGTGGCGGTGGCCACCGAGCGCCGCTTCCGCGGCCGCGCCCGCTTCGAGGCCGTGGGCAGCGGCGGCGGCCGCCGCCGGCTGCATCTCGCGCCCCGTGCCGCCTGGCTGGCCACCGGCTACTGCAGCCTGGTCTTCCTGGTGGCGTTTCTGTTGCCGGTGCTGCAGCTGGTCGCGTGGACGGTGCAGACCTTCGCCGCCGAGTTCGATCCCCGCTATCTCGCCTTCGCGGGCCGCAGCGTCTTCCTGGGCCTGGCGGCGGCCCTCGTGATCGTCACCCTCGCGCTGTGGCTGGCCTACGCCGTGCGCATGCGGCCGGGGCCCCTCGCCGCCGGTTTCGCGCGGGCGGCGACCCTCGGCTATGCCATCCCGGGGGCGGTCCTGGCCGTCGGCTTTTTCGTGGCCGTCGTCGGACTCGGCGACGGCATCACCGCCGCAGCCCGTGCGCTGCTCGGCCCCGGCACCGCCCCGGTGGTGCTGACCGGCACGGTGGTGACCCTGCTGCTCGCCTACGCCGCCCGCTTCCTGGCCGTGGGCCACGGGCCGGTGGAGAGTGCCATGCAGCGCATACGCCCCAGCCTCGACGACGCGGCGCGGGGCATGGGCGTGGCCGGTCTCAGGCTCCTCGGCCGCGTGCATGTGCCGATCCTCGGCACCGGCATCGCCACTGCCGCACTGCTGGTCTTCGTCGACGTCATGAAGGAGCTGCCGATCACGCTGATGACCCGCCCGTTCGGCTGGGATACCCTCAGCGTCCGCGTGTTCCAGCTCACTTCGGAAGGGCACTGGGAACGCGCCTCGGTGTCCGCCCTGTCCATCGTGCTGGTCGGCCTGATCCCCGTGCTGCTGCTGAACCGTCGGAGCGGCTGAATGCTCGCGATCGAACAACTGAGCCATGCCTACGGCGACCAGCCCGTGCTGGAGGGCGTCGACCTGGTGCTCGAGCGCGGCCGCATCGGCTGCCTGCTCGGGCCGTCCGGCTGCGGCAAGACCACCGTGCTGCGCTGCATCGCCGGCTTCGAGCGTCCCGCCGGCGGGCGCGTCACGGCAGCCGGCCGCGAGCTGTCGGGGCCGGACGTGCACGTGCCGCCGGAGCGCCGGCGCATCGGCATGGTGTTCCAAGACTACGCTCTGATGCCGCACCTGGACGTGGCCGGCAACGTGGCCTTCGGCCTGGGCGGGCGGGGCGGCTCCCGCCAGCGGGACCGGGTGCGCGAGATGCTGGAACTGGTGGGACTGCCGGGGCTGGAGCGGCGTTATCCGCACGAGCTGTCCGGCGGCCAGCAGCAGCGGGTGGCCCTGGCGCGGGCGCTGGCGCCGGAGCCCGGCCTGCTGCTGATGGACGAGCCCTTCTCCAACCTGGACGCCGGTCTTCGCGAGCGGCTCGCCGCCGAGGTGCGCGATATTCTGAAGTCCGTCGGCACCACGGCGCTCATCGTCACCCACGACCACCAGGACGCCTTCTCGGTGGCCGACGACGTCGGCGTGCTGAGCGCAGGGCGGCTGCTGCAGTGGGATACGGCCTACAACATCTATCACCGGCCGGCGGACCGATTCGTGGCCGGGTTCGTCGGCCAGGGCGTCTGGCTGCCCGGCGTGGTGCGCGGCCCGGATACGGTGGAGACGCCGGTGGCGACCGCGACCGGGCGCATGACCGAGGCGCTGCCCGCCGGCACCGAGGTGGAGCTGCTGCTGCGCCCGGACGACGTCGTGCACGACGACGAGAGCGCGATGAAGGCCCGGGTGGTGAGTCGGCGCTTCCGCGGCCCCCAGTTCCTCTACGAACTCAGCACGACCGACGGCAGCCGGCTGCTCTCCGCCGTGCCGAGCCATCACGACCACGCGGTCGGCGAGATGATCGGCATCCGCATCGAGACCGATCACATGGTGGTGTTCCCGGCCCGCGCGCCGGCCGGCGGACCGGTCGTGCCGGAGCGCGGCACGGATCCTAGCGCCGCTGGCGCCACATGAGCGCGAGGAACAGGGGCACGCCCAGCAGCGCCGTGAGCGTGCCCACCGGCAGCTGACGGGGCGCCATGGCCGTGCGCGCCAGCGTGTCGGCCACCACCAGCAGGCAGCCGCCGGCGATGGCGGCGGCCGGTATCACGCGGCGATGCTCGCTGCCGGTCACCAGGCGGATCATGTGCGGCACCACGAGGCCGACGAAGCCGATGGTGCCCGCCGCGGTGACGGCGACGGCGGTCAGCAGGGCCGCGCCGACGAAGATCGCGGCCTGCACCAGGACGACCCGCTGCCCGAGGATGGCGGCCATGGTCTCGCCGCGGGCCAGCACGTTCAGCTCCCGCGCCGCGGCCAGAGCCAGAACGGTGCCGACGGCCAGCACCACCAGCAGCGGCGCCGGCGCATGCGCGAAGGAGAAATCGCCCATCAGCCAGAACAGCATGCCGTGGATGCCCTGCTCCGGCGACAGCGTGAGCAGCAGGCCGATCACGGCGGAGAGCCCCGAAGCCAGCACCACGCCGGTCAGCAGCAGCCGGGCCGGGGTCCAGCTGCCGCTGCCGTGGGCCACGAGAAACACGATCAGCATCGCGCCGAGTGCGCCGGTGAAGGCGCCGGCGTCCACGGCCCAGGGCGCCAGCCCGACGGACAGGGCGGCCAGGGCGCCGACGGCCGCGCCGCCGGAGGTGCCGAGGATGTAGGGGTCGGCCAGCGGGTTGCGCAGCAGCACCTGCATCAGCACGCCGGCCAGCGCGAGCAGTCCGCCCACGGCGAAGGCGGACAGCGCGCGGGGCAGGCGCAGCTCCAGCACCAGGTCCCGTTCGCCGGGGCTGCCGCCGCCGGCCAGGATCTCCGCGACCCGCGCCGCCGGCAGGGATTCGCTGCCCGTTGCCAGCGCCGCCCCGAGGCACGCGAGCGCCAGCAAGGCGAGGCCGGGCAGCAGCAGCTTCTGCGGCAGGGTCATGAGGCTTCCGGTCGCTGGTCCGCTATTCGGGATTGTGGAAGAATGACGGCCAAGAGGTTTTCCATGAATTCCGACAATATCGACGAGCACGGCTTCCGCGCGAACGTCGGCATCATACTGGCGAACGACGCCGGCCGTCTGCTGCTGGCCGGCCGCGCCGGGCGCAAGGGGTGGCAGTTCCCCCAGGGCGGCATCGACAGGGGCGAGAGCGCGGAGGAGGCGATGTTCCGGGAGCTGTACGAGGAACTCGGCCTCGAGCGCCACGACGTCCGGGTCCTGGGTGCCACCCGGGACTGGATCCCCTATCGCCTGCCCGAGCGCTACGTCCGCCGCCGGGGCCAGGGCGACAACCCGGTCTGCATCGGCCAGAAGCAACGCTGGTTCCTGCTGCGTTTCGTCTCCGCCGAGGAGCGGCTGCGCCTCGACCTGAGCCACACGCCCGAGTTCGACCGCTGGCGCTGGGTGGATTACTGGCGGCCGGTCAACGAGGTCATCTACTTCAAGCGCCGGGTCTATGCCCGGGCCCTGTTCGAGCTGGCCACCCATCTGTTCCCCGACGGGCCGCCGCCGCAGCCGCGCTGGTGGCCGCACCGCTGGCGGGCGGTTTTCACGAAGGATCTGCGCAGGGCCGGCTTCACGCCCTGAGGGCAGGGCCGACGCATGCCGGGCTCAGGGCCGCCGAAGCGCCGCCGAAAGGCCGGCGCGTGGCCGATCCGTGACATACCGCACTTCCGGGGGCGACGGCCGCCGCGTACCATAGCCCCCCGTTTTGACAGAATCCCGCGACCCCGGACCCTATGCCGAACGCCTCCCCGATCCGCAGCCGTGTGCTGGCCGCCGTCGCCCTCGCGGCCGTCCTCGGCGCCGGCTACCTGGTGTACGAGGCGGGCCGCCTGCACGCCGGCTACAACCGCCTGGAGGCCGCCCGCGAGCGGGAAGAGCTGAGCGGGCGGATTGCGGCGCTGGAGGGCGAGGAGGCGGCGCTGCGCGAGGAGGTCATCAAGCTGGAGACGCTGCGCAAGACGGACCAGGAAGCGTACAAGGCCATCGACGAGGGTTTCCGGTCGCTGCAGGACAAGATCCAGGAGCAGCGCGAGGCCATTGCCTTCTACCGGGGCATCATCTCGCCGGCGGACTCCAGCAGCGGCCTGCGGGTGCAGGACTTCCAGGTATTGCGGGGCGCCGAGGAGTCCCGCTATCGTCTGCGACTGGTGCTGGTCCAGGTGAAACAGCACCACCAGCGCGTGTCGGGGACGGTGCGTCTGTCGGTGGACGGGGCGCGGGGCGGCGAGGCCGTCACCATCCCGTTCGGACAGCTCGCGGCCGGAGACAGCGACGCGCGCTGGGCGTTCTCGTTCCGGTACTTCCAGGACTTCGAGAGAGAGCTGGTGCTGCCGGAGGGATTCGAGCCGGACCGCGTCAACGTCGAACTGATGCCGAGCGGCAGCGGCGGCTCGGGCATCAAGCAGAGTTTTCCTTGGTCCACGAGCCCGGGATGAGCCCGGGGGTCCACGAGCCCGGGATAAGCCCGGGGGTCGACCAGCCCGGGATGAGCCCGCTTCACGGAGTAAGCCATGTTTGGACGTAAGAACAAGCGCCACACGACCATCGACACGCTGGTCGGACCGAATTCGCGGGTGCAGGGCGACCTGCACTTCGAGGGCGGCTGCCACGTGGACGGCACCGTCCAGGGCAACGTCAGCGCCGACCCGCAGAGCGAATCGGCGCTCAGCATCAGCGAGAACGGCACCATCGAGGGCAACGTGACCGTGCCTCACGTGGTGCTGAAAGGCACGGTGCGCGGCGACCTCACCGCCAGCGAGCGGGTGGAACTCGGGCCGACGGCGCGGGTCATCGGTAATGTGTATTACAATCTGATCGAGATGGCCATCGGCGCGGAGATCAACGGCAAGCTGGTCCACGGCACGGAGACGCGTGCCGGCCAGGCCGCCGACGAGGGCGGCGAGAGCGGCAAGACCGGTGACACCGCGAAGATGCCGGCGCCCAAGATTGCGACGGGCGCCAAATAGGAATCGACCCAAACAGGGATCGACCCGAGTAGAGACCGGCAGACAGGGCCCGCCTGCGGGCCCGGGGAAGCACAACCATGGAAAACACGACGACGACGACACCCGAAACCACCGAGATGCCGCCGCCGCCGCTGGTGTTCACCGATGCGGCCGCGCAGAAGGTGGGCGAGCTGATCCGTGAGGAAGACAATCCGGAACTCATGCTGCGCGTGTTCTCCGGCGGGGGCTGCTCCGGCTTCCAGTACGGATTCACCTTCGACGAGAAGATGGAAGAGGGCGACACCCAGGTGGAGAACCAGGGCGTGACGCTGCTGGTGGACCCGATGAGCGTGCAGTACCTCATGGGCGCCGAGATCGACTACAAGGAAGACCTGGAAGGCGCGCAGTTCATCATCCGCAACCCGAACGCCCAGACCACCTGCGGCTGCGGTTCGTCGTTCTCCGTCTGACAGTCTGACGCCGCCGCAGCGGCGGCCGCCGGCGGAAAGCAGGGGAGACCGGTATCGTCTCCAACACCGACCAGAACGACGATCACTCCCAGGACAGCGTCATAGCCGCTGTCGATCTGGGCTCCAACAGCTTCCACATGATCGTGGCCACCCTGCGCCACGGTCAGCTCACCATCCTGGACCGCCTGCGCGAGACGGTGCGGCTCGCCGAGGGCCTGTCACCGAAGACCGGGCTGACGGTGAGCAGCAAGGCCAGGGCACTGGAGTGCCTGAGCCGCTTCGGCGAGCGGCTGCGCGACGTGGATGCCTCCAACGTGCGCGCCGCCGGCACCAATACCCTGCGCCGGGCCCGCCGCGAAGCCGGTTTCCTGGCCGAGGCGGAGGCCGCTCTCGGCCACCCCATCGAGATCATCTCGGGCATCGAGGAGGCCCGGCTCATCTACCTGGGGGTGGCGCACAGCCTGCCGCCCATCGAGGGCCGTCGCCTGGTCCTGGACATCGGCGGCGGCAGCACCGAGCTGATACTGGGGCAGGGCGAGCAGCCGGAGGCGCTGGAGAGCCTGTCCATGGGCTGCGTCGGCAAGACCGAGCGCTACTTCCCCGACGGCAAGCTCACCCGCAAGGCCTTCGACCGCGCCCGCACGGCGGCGCAGCTGAAGCTCAGGCCGGTGAAAGCGTTCTTCCGCAAGCATGGCTGGCAGGAGGCCATCGGCGCCTCGGGCACCGTCCGCTCCGCGGAGGCGGTGGCCCGGGAGCTCGGCATCCTGCAGCCCGAGGGCCTCACGCTCGGCAACGTCGAGGAGCTGATCGAGCGCATGATCGCCCAGGGGCGCATCGACCGGCTCGACCTGCCGGGTCTGTCCCAGCGCCGCGCGCAGGTCTGGGCAGGCGGTCTCTCCATCCTGGCCGAGATATTCGCCTCGCTCGGCATAGAGCGTATGAACATCTCCGACGGCTCGCTGCGCGAGGGTCTGCTCTACGATCTGGTCGGCCGGTTGCAGCACGCCGATGCCCGGGAGCGCACCGTGCAGGCCCTGGTCGAGCGCTACCACGTCGATCCGGAACAGTCGGAGCGGGCGGCACTCATGGCCGGCCGGCTGCTCGCCCAGGTGGCGAAGCCGTGGAAGCTCACCGATCCCCTGGACGCGAAGCTGCTGGAATGGGCGGCGCGGCTGCACGAGATCGGCCTCGATATCTCCCACCACAATTTCCACCAGCATGGCGCCTACATCGTGGAGCATGCCGATCTGCCCGGCTTTCCCCGCCTGGAGCAGCAGGTGCTGGCCTGCCTGATCGCCTCGCAGCGCAAGCGCCCGGACCAGGACCGTCTCGAACGGCTGCCGGAGAAGAAACGCAAGCGGGTGTTGCGCCTGGCCCTGCTGCTGCGCCTGGCAGTGCTCCTGAACCGCAGCCGCTCGGCGGACCTGCCGCTGGACACCCGGGTGGTGGGCGGCAAGAAATCCCTGGCCCTGTCCTTCCCCGGCGGCTGGCTGGATAACAACCCGCTGACGCTGGCCGACCTCGACCGGGAGATCCAGTATCTGAAACCCACCGGTTACCGGCTGGAGGTGGACTTCTCCGGTCAGCAGGTCTCCGCGAGCCGCTGAAGCAGCGCGCCCTGCGCGGAGTGCGCGCTCGTGTCCGTCCCGGGCGAGAGGCGGCGATAGCTGCCGTCGGCGGCGAGTTCCCAGGCGTCGGTGTTGTCCTCCAGATAGAGTTCCAGGTCCGCCTTGACCTGATTGCGGTGCGACTTGCGCGTCAGCGGGAAGCAGGTCTCCACGCGATTGAAGAAGTTGCGCTCCATCCAGTCCGCGCTGGCGCAGTAGATCAGTTCGTCGCCACCGTTCAGGAAGTAATACACGCGCGAGTGCTCCAGGAAGCGGCCGACGACGGAGCGCACGCGGATGTTATCGGACACGCCCGCCAGCCCCGGGCGCAGCGAGCAGATGCCGCGCACGATCAGGTCGATCTCGACCCCGGCCTGGGAGGCACGGTACAGGGCGCGAATCGCCTGCGGCTCGATCAGTGCGTTCACCTTGACGATGATGCGCGCCGGCTCGCCCCGCGCCGCGGCCGCGGTTTCCGCCTCGATCAGCTCCAGCACGCGGTCGTGCAGGCTGAACGGCGCCGTGGTCATGCGCTTCAGACCGCGGATCTCGGTGAGGCTGGTCAGCTGCATGAAGACCTCGTGCACGTCCCGCCCCAGCGACTGATCCGCCGAGAGCAGGCCGTAGTCCGTATACACGCGGGTGGTCTGCGGGTGGTAGTTGCCGGTGCCGAGGTGCACGTAGCGGCGCAGCTCCTCGCCGCGACGCCTGACCACCAGCGCCATCTTGGCGTGGGTCTTGTAGCCGACCACGCCGTAGACGACGTGAGCGCCCGCCTCCTGCAGCCGGTTCGCCAGGGCGATGTTGGCGGCCTCGTCGAAGCGGGCCATCAGCTCGATGACCACCGTCACCTCCTTGCCGGCCTGGGCGGCGGCCACCAGGTGGTCGACGATGGGCGAGGTAGGGCCGCTGCGGTACAGGGTCTGCTTGATGGCCAGCACGTCCGGATCGGCGGCGGCCTGGGCGATGAAGTCGATCACCGGCGTGAAGGCCTGGAACGGGTGGTGCAGCAGCACGTCCTTCGCGTCGACGGCGTCGAAGATCGTCTCCGCGCCCACCAGGCCGGCGGGCAGCCCCGGCGTGAAGGGCCGGAACTTCAGGTCGTCGCGCCCGGACAGGTCGCACACGCGCAGCAGGCGGTTGAGGTTGACGGGGCCGTCCACCGGATACAGGTCCTCGGCGTCCAGTTCGAAGTGGTCCAGCAGGAAGGTGCTGAGTTCCTCCGGGCATTCGCTCGCCACCTCCAGGCGCACGGCGGCGCCGTAGCGGCTGGCGGCCAGCTCGCCTTCCAGCGCCCGCACCAGGTCGTCCACTTCCTCGTCGTCCACATACAGGTCGCTGTTGCGCGTCACCCGGAACTGGAAGCAGCCGTCCACCTTCATGCCGGGGAAAAGTTCGTCAACGAAACTGTGGATCACCGACGACAGGAACACGAACTGCTCTTCGCCGGGGGTGCCGGGCTCGGCGGGCAGCGGGATCAGACGCGGCAGGGAGCGGGGCGCCTGCACCAGGCCGCGGTGGCGGCGGCGGCCGAAGACGTCCTTGCCCTTCAGCGCCACGATGAAGTTCAGGCTCTTGTTCAGGATGCGGGGGAACGGACGCGCCGGGTCCAGGGTCAGCGGCGTGAGCACGGGCAGCACCTGGTCGTGGAAATAGGCGTGCAGCCAGTCCCGCTGGCCGTCGGTCCACTGGTCGCGCCGGATGAAATGCACCCCGTTCTCCGCCAGTGCGGGGATCAGTCCCTCGTTCAGCAGCCGGTACTGGCGCTCCACGAGCCCGGTCGCCTCGCTGCGTATCGCCGCCAGCGCCTCCCGGGGCGTCATGCGGTCCGGCCCCGGCGCTGCCGAACCGAGTTCCTCGCGCTGCTTCAGTCCGGCCACCCGGATCTCGAAGAACTCGTCCAGGTTGGTGCAGGAGATGCAGAGGAAGCGCAGGCGCTCGAGCAGCGGGGTGGTGTTGTCCAGCGCCTGAGCGAGTACCCGTTTGTTGAATTCGAGCAGGCTGAGCTCGCGGTTGATGTAGTAGTCCGGCAGGCTCAGGTTCTCGGTGTCCACGGCCGTGGTCCTCTGTGCAGGGGCGGCCGATCAGTATAGCAGCGGGGTGCTCAGCCGGAGGGGGCGGCCCCGCCCTCGGCGAGGTAGATGCCGCCGAGGATGGTCGCGCTCTGTGCCCCGGTGACCCGGGGCCGGTTGCCGGGGCGACCGGCCAGCGTCTCCCGGGCCAGCCAGGCGAATGCGGCGGCCTCCACCCAGTCCGGGTCGAGTCCCGCGCCCGCCGTGCTCATGACTTCCGCAGGCGCGCACAGCTCATCGAGCCGGCCCATGAGGAAGCCGTTGTGCGCGCCGCCGCCGCACACGAGTACCCGGCTCGCCCACGGCGCGTGTTCGCCCACGGCACGGGCGACGGTGACGGCGGTGAGTTCGGCCAGCGTCGCCTGCACGTCGACGGGCGGCGGCTGTTCCGGCAGGGCCACCAGCCGGGCGTCAAGCCAGTCGGCATTGAAATACTCCCGGCCGGTGGATTTCGGCGGCGGCGCGGTGAAATAGGGGTCGTCCAGGCAGGCCTCGAGCAGCAGGGGGGAGACCGTGCCTTGCCGTGCCCAGGCTCCGTCCCGATCCCAGGCCTCGTCCCGATGGCGCCGAATCCAGCCGTCCATCAGCGTGTTGCCGGGGCCGCTGTCGAAGCCGGCGCGCACCTCGCCGTCCACCAGCGTGAGATTGGCGATGCCGCCGATGTTGACCACGGCCGCCGGCCCTCCGTCGCCGAACAGCCAGCCGTGAAAGGCCGGCGCCAGAGGCGCCGCCTCGCCGCCCAGCGCGATGTCCCGGCGGCGGAAATCCGCCACGGTGGTGATACCGGTGCGGGCGACGATGACGTTGGGGTCGCCGATCTGCAGGGTGAACGGCGTGTCGGCGTCCGGCCGGTGCCGCAGCGTCTGGCCGTGGCTGCCGATGGCGCGGATGTTCGCCGCCTCCAGCTCCGCACCGGCCAGCAGGCGCAACGCCGCGGCGGCGAAGGCGCCGCCCACCTGCACGTCCAGCCGGCCGAGCGTATCCAGATCGCAGGAGGCCGGGTCGGCCACCGCCCGTTCCAGAGCGGCACGCAGATCGTCGGCGTAGGGATAGCAGGCCGAGGCCACCACCTCGCAGCCGCGCCGGCTGCGTTCCGGAAAGGCGACGACGGCGGCGTCCACCCCGTCCATGCTGGTGCCGGAGATCAGGCCGAGGAAGAGTTCGCTCATGGGATCAGGCAGCGCGTGGCGCCAGCGCGCCGGCGAGGCTCACTGCAGCGAGGCCAGGCGCGTCGTCCGATAGCGGTTCAGGCGTTCCAGCAGCGGTTCCGCGGCCGCCATGAACTCGCCGCGCCACGCCTCGCGGATGGGCTCGGCCTCGGGCAGTTCCACGGTGCGGGGATTGCGGTGCACCCCGTTCACCCGGTACTCGTAATGCAGGTGGGCGCCGGTGACCATGCCGGTGGCGCCGACGTAGCCGATGATCTGGCCCTGCTTCACTCGGCTGCCCGGTTTCGCGCGGGAATGGAAGCGCGACATGTGCGCGTACAGCGTGGTGATGTTGCCGCCGTGTTGCAGGATCACCGTGTTGCCGTAGCCGCCCTTGCGGCCGCGGAAGGTGACCTTGCCGTCGCCGGCCGCCTTGATGGGCGTGCCCGTGGGCGCCGCGTAGTCCACGCCCCGGTGGGCGCGGATGGTGTTCAGCACCGGGTGGCGGCGGTTCGGATTGAAGTTGGAGCTGATGTAGGCGAAGTCCACCGGCGCCCGGATGAAGGCCTTGCGCACGCTGCGCCCCTCCGGCGTGTAGTAGTCGCTGTCGCCTTCCGGAGTGACGAAGCGCAGGGCCTGGAAGCTATTGCCCCGGTTCACGAATTCGGCGGCCACGATCTCGCCGTTGCTGACGAACTCGCCGTCCTGCCAGATCTCCTCGTAGAGGATGTAGAACTCGTCGCCCTTGCGGATGTCGAGTACGAAATCGATGTCCCAGGCGAAGATGCCGGCCAGATTCATGATGACGTTGTCGGAGATGCCGGCGTCCATCGCGGCCTCGAACAGCGACGTCTCGATGACACCGTGAGCCATCTTCTCGCGCACCTCGATCGGGCGCTCGACGATCGAGGCTTCGAAGCCGTCGCCCTCGGCCTCCACCACCAGCGCCGAGGTGAGGTCCAGCTCCTTGTAGAGACGACGCAGGCGCCCGTCGCTGTGGCGGATCTCGAGCCTGTCACCGGGGCGGATCAGGCGCAGCGGGTCCTTCGCCTCCTTCAGGCTGGTGATGCGGGCCAGGTCGGCGATGCTGAGCGAGTGGCGGCGGAACAGCCGGTCCAGGGTGTCGCCCCGGGCCACCTCCAGCGTGAGCGGCGTGTACGGCACGATCTCGGCGGCCTCGGCGGGGGCGCTCGGCGCCAGCAGCTCCGCCAGCGATTCGCTGCGGCGCTGCATCGGCGGCGCCGGTATGCTGAGCGAGGCGGCGATCTCGCGCTCCATCATGTCGGGGGTGACCTGCTCCGCGGTGCCGCCGGCATCCCGCAGGCCGGCCAGCAGAGCCACCACGGCCAACGGCAGGCCGAGGCCGACGGCGAACCAGGAAAGGCGCCTCGGACCCGGGTTCCTGTGCGCGAGCTTGTGCTTGTAATCGTGCCTGATCGGGCTCACAGGACGGTGCAAGGCGGCTCTCCGGTATAGGGCAGCCGCTAATGTAGCCACAAGACATAATCGAGTCAAAGAAAGCGGTCGCAAATCAGGTCGTTAAACGGGCTTTCTCAGATGCCGAAGCAGGCGAGGCGGACCCGCGGCCGGGTCCGCTTTGCGGGAGCCTTTGTGATTCGCCCCCGCGTCGGGCAAGATTCGCAGCGCGGTGCGCGCGCGCCGCGGGGCCCGGGTGCGTCATCCCCGGGGCTTGATTGTCGGGCGACCGCACTGGCGACAGGAGCCATGAACCAGATTCCCGCCGAACAACAGCTCGAGGAACTGACCCGGGGTGCCGAGGAGGTGCTGCCCGAAGGTGCGCTGCGCGCGAAACTGGCCGAGGGCCGGCCGCTGGTGGTCAAGGCCGGCTTCGACCCGACCGCGCCGGATCTGCACATCGGCCACACGGTGCTGATCAACAAGATGCGCCAGTTCCAGGAGTTCGGCCACCAGGTCGTCTTTCTGATCGGCGACTTCACCGGCATGATCGGCGACCCCTCGGGCAAGAACGCCACCCGCCCGCCGCTCAGCGAGGACGACGTGCGGGAGAACGCGCGCACCTACGAGGCGCAGATCTTCAAGATCCTCGACCCCGATCGCACCCGCATCGAATTCAACTCCCGCTGGATGGGCGAGATGACCGCCGCCGACATGATCCGGCTGGCCGCGCACCACACCGTCGCGCGCATGCTCGAGCGCGACGATTTCCACAAGCGCTACACCGGCGGCCAGGCGATCGCCATCCACGAGTTCCTCTATCCGCTGGTGCAGGGCTACGACTCGGTGGCGCTGAAGGCCGACGTGGAACTGGGCGGAACGGACCAGAAGTTCAACCTGCTGGTCGGCCGGCAGCTGCAGCAGGACTACGGCCAGGCGCCCCAGGTGGTGTTCACCATGCCGCTGCTGGAGGGCCTGGGCGGCGTGGAGAAGATGTCCAAGTCGCTGAACAACTACGTGGGCATCACGGAGGCGCCGGACGAGATGTTCGGCAAGCTCATGTCCATCTCCGACGATCTCATGTGGCGTTACTTCGAGCTGCTCAGTTTCCGGCCGCTGGGCGAGATCCGCGCGCTGCACGATGCCGTCGCGGACGGACGCAATCCCCGGGACGTGAAGTTCGAGCTGGGCCGCGAGATCGTGGACCGGTTCCACGGTGCCGGCGCGGGCGAGGCGGCGCAGGAGACCTTCATCGCCCGCTTCCGCAAGGGCGACATGCCCGAGGACATGCCGGCGCTCGACGTCGCCACGGAGGGCGGCCGGCTGGGCATCGCGCGGGTGCTGCGCTCGGCGGGCCTGGTCTCCAGCAACTCGGAGGCGTTCCGCATGATCGGCCAGGGCGCGGTGCGCGTGGACGGCAATCGCATCGAGGACCGGGACCTCGCGCTCGAGGCCGGCAATACCCATGTCTGCCAGGTGGGCAAGCGCCGCTTCGCGCGGGTCACGCTGACCTGATACCGGAAATCGGGGGAATGGACGGTGCGGCCCGTGCCGCCCGCAGGATCTTTGTCAGGAGATAATCATGCAGTTCAGGAAGATCGTCGTGTGTCTGGCCGTGCTGGCCGCGGGCAGCGCGCTGGCCATGGATGAAAAACAAGCCGGGAAGGCTTACGAAGTGCGCCACTCGCTGTTCACCCTGGTGGGCTGGAATACCGGGCCGCTGGCCGGCATGGCCAAGGAGGAGATCCCCTTCGACGCGGACAAGGCGGAGAAGCACGCGAGCCGCATCGCCGCGCTCGTGCCGATGATCCCCGACGCCTTCGCCGCCGATACCCGTGGTTACGACCTGCCCACCGAGGCGAAGGACGAGATCTGGGAGCAGAAGGAGGAGTTCCTGGAGCTCGCCGCGGCGATCCGCGAGAAGAGCGCGGCCCTGGAGACGGCAGCGGCCGGCGGGGATTTCGGCGCGTTCAGGACGGCGTTCATGGAGATGGGGCAGGCCTGCAAGGACTGCCACGACCGTTTCCGCGAGGACTGATCGCCGCCCCGCGGAAGAGGAGCGGCTCGGAACGGGACGCTCAGAACAGGAAATCCGCGGCCGCCGGCTCCGGCGCCAGGTCCACCATCAGCCATACCGCACCGGCGGCGAGTGCGGCCAGGACCAGCGCCAGCAGGAGCCGGTGGCCGGCGATCCCCGCCGCGCGGTCGGCGCCCCGCTTGCGGCCGGTGATCATGGCCGTCACCAGGTCGATGCGCAGCCTGAGCCAGTAGGCGAGGATCGAGGCGAGGTGCAGGCCCGCCAGGGCCAGCAGCAGGTTGAAGTTCACGGCGTGCAGCCAGGACAGCGTGTCGGCGAGGTCGTCGGACACGGCGCCGTGCCAGGGGCCGCTGGTCAGGACGTCGTCGCTGTTGAACAGCCCGGTGACGGCCTGCACGGTCACCACGGCCAGCATGGCCAGCACCGACCAGCCGCCCAGCGGATTGTGACCCGCGCTCACCCGCGCCCGCCCCGCCAGCCAGTCCCGGGCGTAGGCCACGACGGCGCCGGGGCCGCGCAGGAAATCCCCGAAGCGCGCGTGGCGCGGCCCGAGGAAACCCCACAGGAGCCGGAACACGATCAGCCCGATCACCAGGTAGCCGAGCCGCATGTGCCAGTCCATGGCCTTCACCCCGAGTTCGTGGGTGATCCAGCTGCCGGCCAGTGCCAGGACCAGCAGCCAGTGGAACAGCCGCAGGGGCAGGTCCCAGACGAGGGCCCCGGCGGGCCGATCGGTGTCTTTTTTCATGGCGGCATTCAGCCAGAACCGCCCCGGTCGGGCAAGCGTTCGCGCGCGGGAACGCAGGGCCCCGGGAACGGTCAAACGAAGTGGTGCCAGGGGTGTCCGCGGAGGGTGTTCCGGCGGCGCCTCCGCCCCCGCCGAAAAGAATTTGCCATCGGGTGTTGACGGGGGCGGGAACGTCGCTATAATGCGCCCTCCCTGACGGCCGCGTCGCCGGCAGGAGACCCCGAAAAGCAGTGATGCAGGCAGCCAGGACTGTTGACCAACCCCGGCCTGCCTGTATAATTGTGGGTCTGCCCCGGATTCCGGGGAATCGCTCTTTAACAATACAATCAGGTAATTTGTGTGGGCGCTCGCGCTGGAATTTTCGGAAGCGAAAACCAGAGTGAGCGAACCAAACCTAAGTCAATGTGATTTAGAGCTTGGGGATCTCATTCTTCAAACTTCAATGTTTAAACTGAAGAGTTTGATCCTGGCTCAGATTGAACGCTGGCGGCATGCCTAACACATGCAAGTCGAACGGAAACGATGGGAGCTTGCTCCCAGGCGTCGAGTGGCGGACGGGTGAGTAATACTTAGGAATCTGCCCAGTAGTGGGGGATAGCCCGGGGAAACTCGGATTAATACCGCATACGCCCTACGGGGGAAAGCGGGGGATCTTCGGACCTCGCGCTATTGGATGAGCCTAAGTCGGATTAGCTTGTTGGTGAGGTAAAAGCTCACCAAGGCGACGATCCGTAGCTGGTCTGAGAGGACGATCAGCCACACTGGGACTGAGACACGGCCCAGACTCCTACGGGAGGCAGCAGTGGGGAATATTGGACAATGGGGGAAACCCTGATCCAGCAATGCCGCGTGTGTGAAGAAGGCCTGCGGGTTGTAAAGCACTTTCAGTAGAGAAGAAAAGCCGGCGGCTAATACCCGACCGGTCTTGACGTAACCTACAGAAGAAGCACCGGCTAACTCCGTGCCAGCAGCCGCGGTAATACGGAGGGTGCAAGCGTTAATCGGAATTACTGGGCGTAAAGCGCGCGTAGGTGGTTGGGTAAGTCAAATGTGAAAGCCCCGGGCTTAACCTGGGAATTGCATTCGATACTGCTTAACTAGAGTGTGGGAGAGGGAAGTGGAATTTCCGGTGTAGCGGTGAAATGCGTAGATATCGGAAGGAACACCAGTGGCGAAGGCGACTTCCTGGCCCAACACTGACACTGAGGCGCGAAAGCGTGGGTAGCAAACAGGATTAGATACCCTGGTAGTCCACGCCGTAAACGATGAGAACTAGATGTCGGGGGGATTTGCCCTTCGGTGTCGCAGTTAACGCATTAAGTTCTCCGCCTGGGGAGTACGCCGGCAACGGTAAAACTCAAAGGAATTGACGGGGACCCGCACAAGCGGTGGAGCATGTGGTTTAATTCGATGCAACGCGAAGAACCTTACCTGCCCTTGACATCCTCGGAACTTGTCAGAGATGACTTGGTGCCTTCGGGAACCGAGTGACAGGTGCTGCATGGCTGTCGTCAGCTCGTGTCGTGAGATGTTGGGTTAAGTCCCGCAACGAGCGCAACCCTTGTCCCTAGTTGCCAGCACTTCGGGTGGGAACTCTAGGGAGACCGCCGGTGACAAACCGGAGGAAGGTGGGGACGACGTCAAGTCATCATGGCCCTTATGGGCAGGGCTACACACGTGCTACAATGGCGCGTACAGAGGGTTGCCAGCCAGCGATGGTGAGCTAATCCCTTAAAGCGCGTCGTAGTCCGGATCGGAGTCTGCAACTCGACTCCGTGAAGTCGGAATCGCTAGTAATCGCGAATCAGAATGTCGCGGTGAATACGTTCCCGGGTCTTGTACACACCGCCCGTCACACCATGGAAGTTGGTTGCACCAGAAGTAGGTAGCCTAACCCTCGGGAGGGCGCTTACCACGGTGTGGCCAATGACTGGGGTGAAGTCGTAACAAGGTAGCCGTACGGGAACGTGCGGCTGGATCACCTCCTTTAAGAGTAAAGCGCAACCGCAAAGGAAGGCGCGAGCTCCCATACAAGTTACCTGATTGAATAGGCAACAGGCCTGGACTGCTGTCCGACCTCGCTCGAGAGAGCCCGGGCGCTTCGTGGACTCCGGGTCTGTAGCTCAGTTGGTTAGAGCGCACCCCTGATAAGGGTGAGGTCGGAAGTTCAAATCTTCCCAGACCCACCATCTCCACGTCGGATATGCATGCAGGAGGGCCTTCAGGCCCGATTCCGGTCTGTGGGAGGGGCTTCAGCCCCGATTCATGAATTCGAATAGGGGCCATAGCTCAGCTGGGAGAGCGCCTGCTTTGCACGCAGGAGGTCGGCGGTTCGATCCCGCCTGGCTCCACCATCCAACCGGTGCCTGTTGCCTGTAAGAAGACACCAAACGAAAGCATCAGAGCTTTCTTTTGATGTTTTTGCTCTTTAACAATCTGGATAAGTTTTGACGTCTAGGCTGAGTCTTCGGACTCAGTTTTTTAGAGTGTCGCATTCGCGTCGCAAGGACACGGCTCCGAGGCAGACCGGTAATCTTCTACCGCCTGTCAGACGAGCCTGGGGTCGAGCCCGCTCTGCTTTGCAAAAGGTGATGGAGCAGGTGAAGCCCCGCCCGGAGAACGTTTTGGGTTATATGGTCAAGCGACTAAGCGCACACGGTGGATGCCTAGGCGGTAGGAGGCGATGAAGGACGTGGTAGTCTGCGATAAGCCTCGGCGAGCTGACAAACTAGCTTTGACCCGGGGATTTCCGAATGGGGAAACCCACTCCGCTTGCGGAGTATCCTGTACTGAATACATAGGTGCAGGAAGCGAACCTGGTGAACTGAAACATCTAAGTAACCAGAGGAAGAGAAATCAACCGAGATTCCCTCAGTAGCGGCGAGCGAACGGGGAACAGCCCAGTTACCATCAACTTGTGGATCCTAGCGGAACGATCTGGAAAGGTCGGCCATAGAAGGTGATAGCCCTGTATGCGAAAGGTGATACAAGGGGGTAACGAAGAGTAGGACGGGGCACGAGAAACCTTGTCTGAACATGGGGGGACCATCCTCCAAGGCTAAATACTCCCTACCGACCGATAGTGAACCAGTACCGTGAGGGAAAGGCGAAAAGAACCCCGGAGAGGGGAGTGAAATAGAACCTGAAACCGTGTGCGTACAAGCAGTCGGAGCCCCTTCGGGGGTGACGGCGTACCTTTTGTATAATGGGTCAGCGAGTTGTTTTCAGTGGCAAGCTTAACCACCTAGGGGAGGCGTAGGGAAACCGAGTCCGAACAGGGCGATTCAGTCGCTGGGAGCAGACCCGAAACCGGGCGATCTATCCATGGCCAGGGTGAAGGTAGGGTAATACCTGCTGGAGGCCCGAACCGGGTAATGTTGAAAAATTATCGGATGAGCTGTGGATAGGAGTGAAAGGCTAATCAAGCTCGGAGATAGCTGGTTCTCCTCGAAAGCTATTTAGGTAGCGCCTCGTGTCTCACTCCTGGGGGTAGAGCACTGTTTCGGCTAGGGGGCCATCCCGGCTTACCAAACCGATGCAAACTCCGAATACCAGGAAGTGCAATCACGGGAGACACACGGCGGGTGCTAACGTCCGTCGTGGAGAGGGAAACAACCCAGACCGCCAGCTAAGGTCCCCAAGTTACAGCTAAGTGGGAAACGATGTGGGAAGGCGAAGACAGCCAGGAGGTTGGCTTAGAAGCAGCCACCCTTTAAAGAAAGCGTAATAGCTCACTGGTCTAGTCGGCCCGCGCGGAAGATTTAACGGGGCTCAAGCTGTACACCGAAGCTGCGGACGCATGCTTGCATGCGTGGTAGAGGAGCGTTCTGTAAGCCTGTGAAGGTGTGTCGCGAGGCATGCTGGAGGTATCAGAAGTGCGAATGCTGACATGAGTAACGATAATGCGGGTGAAAAACCCGCACGCCGAAAACCCAAGGTTTCCTGCGCAACGCTAATCGGCGCAGGGTGAGTCGGCCCCTAAGGCGAGACCGAAAGGTGTAGTCGATGGGAATCAGGTTAAAATTCCTGAACCGACTGTTACTGCGATGGGGGGACGGAGAAGGCTAGGTCAGCCGGCTGTTGGTTGCCGGTTTAAGCATGTAGGAAGTAT